>Ga0335075_10003201_pt1 | contig 26074 bp, 23 predicted proteins | sample Lox_Sample_24_FD_206723 | JGI IMG/M metagenome (GOLD analysis project Ga0335075, IMG submission 206723) | Soil microbial communities from Loxahatchee National Wildlife Refuge, Florida, United States - Lox_Sample_2.4 | ecosystem: Environmental > Terrestrial > Soil > Wetlands | place: USA...
TTTTGGGTCGGGCAAAAGGGCCCAATACATGGCCGTAAGATCTATGGTCGATTGTGCGGTCCGGGTGAGGCGTACAAGAACGTCTTCCGTGTATTGGACCCCGGGAGTGCCGCGCAGACTTTCGAGTCCAACCGGAATGGACTCGACAAGGTAGGCTCGCGGGTTTCGCGTCGTGGTCTCAGGCATGCGTAGTCCTCACTGGAACGTCCGTCGTCGTGCGGCGAACGGTCGACGTTGGCGATGTGCCTGGTGCGCCGGGAACATTAGTCGCGAAGAATTCGGTCCGACCTTCCGTCCAGGACGTGCGAAAGCTCATATTTCTCCGTGTCGAGTATCGTCAGCTCGTGGGTCTTGGGTTGGCAACGGATGGTCATGATCGATGAAGCCGCGATCAATACTTTATCGAGTGACTCGATCGGAAATCCTCCTCGGACATTGAAGTCCGTCGGCGCGCCATCCCACATGCTTTCTATGCCCATCGCGAGCTCGGCATCAACCGAAGGACCATGAAGCTCCCGGTGAACATCTAGCTGCGAACATCTGCCTCGAGGATCCCTCATGGCGCGGTGATAGTCCGTCAGGTACACGCGCTCGGTGAGGATGCGACGCGACAGAATGCTCGCTACCTTTTCTTTGCCGGCTGCTTCTTCTTCGCTTTCTTTTTCGGTCCAGACCGAAGGATGGGCTGACTCGATGGACCGCTCGGTGGCTCGGGCTCCGGTTCAAGCGGCATGGGTCTGCCGCGGAAAGGCGCGCCAGTGCGCGGTGGCAGATGAGTCATCGTATAAATTTTGGGGGCCGGAGAAGAACCGACTTGGTCATGCGGGTCGTAATGGGTCGCGTGGACGAGCCCGAGAGCTTGGTCGCGCGTCATGCCAGGTGGCGCCAACAGAAGATCGGTTCTTGAGAGCCCCTGCCATAGTATTTGATTTTGGAATGCAACGGTTCCGCCACCGCGCTTGCGCTGCGAAATCATGCGATTGATGTCGCCGACGCACACCCAGTTCGTGTGCGTAGTGATGCCCCACTTCGCGTGATCGTGAGTTTCGGGCCAGGCCATGTGAATACCCAAGGGGCCCAAATTGATATACTTGATGTCGAAGGTCTTATGGATACCGTCGGTATCGGCCACTGGGGGGACCGGGCCTCGTATCCAGGTTTCAACGTCGATATCATCTGCGAGGGTGGGTCCCACCAGCCCGTTCCAGAAGTCTTTATTCCACAAGCGGTTCTTGGCGATCGCCTTGAACGCCATGCCTCCTTCAGTCTTAAGGTCGAGACTCTTGGAGTCCCCGGATGCATTCGGATTGACGGCCTGCGCGAGCTCGTAAAGCGGGCTCCTCTTGTTGTTGTTAAGACAATCGACGCGGTTGAGATAAGTTTGGGGCTGTTGGTAATCGATCATCAGCGCGGCAATTTGCTCCAAGGTGTCGAACGTCAGTGACAAGCACAGGTATGTCTGCCCGTACTTGGGTGTCGGGTCGGCCTTAGCCTGTGGCTCCGCGAATTTCGGCCAGGAGTGCAGCAGCCAATAACCGGTCTTGGTCGCGGTATCAAAGGCTAGCACGCCCTTAGTGTGACCGAGAGCACTGTTGTCCTTCCCGGGAATATCTCCGGGCCTCTCGTCGTTATAAAGGATGTACCCGGTCGTCGAGTCCGGATTGTTAAAGACCGAATCGAGTGTCTTGTTGAGTGCCCCTTGGTCACTGTTCAACACGAAAGGCGATTTCAGAATGTTGCGATTGCTCACTGTCGGCTGTTGGTCGATGGATGAGTCGTAGTAGACGTACTCATATCCCGTCGTCTTGTCGGTATTGGCACCGGCCGAGAGTTGGGGGACTTTGTAGATGAAAAACCAGTCTACTTTTTTGTTGGATTCGTCGACCGCAGTGACTTGCATGGTGACGCCTCAGCTCTATAGAGATGGAAAGTTTTCGACAATGTGCTCCGCGGTCCGCAGTGCCAACGCCGACAACGTGAGGGTCGGATTCGCTGTACCCACCGTCGGGAATGTTCCGCTTCCGACCAAATACAGGTTCGGGTGATCGTGGGAGCGTTGCCACCCGTCGACGACGGATGTCTTGGGATCATCGCCCATGCGATACGTGCCCATGACGTGACCGGCGCCGCCATAAGTAAATAGTTCCGACGTGCCGTCCATCTTGAAGGCAGCGGGATCATCTTGAGGCACACTGGTGAAGTCGGTTGCGCCAAGCTTGCTGAAGATCAATTTCTTCAGCCGAAAGGCGGTAGCAAAACCTTGCTTCGTATAGTCGGAAATATCGTAGTTAATCTTCGGACGCTGCAAACCTAAGGCGTCGAGGGCAGATGACAGCGTGACTCGATTGTTGGGATCAGCGTTCTGCTCGATCGGGAATGCAATCCGAAACTGCCGTGAAATCAAATTCCCCAGAGTCTGGGTAAGATCGCGGCCGAATAGAGCGCGATTGTCGCCCCCCAATCCGGTGAGGCCCTTGGTATTCACGCCACTGAAGTTCATTCCGTTGACAAAATCGAGGGTTGTTACATTTGGATCGGCGCCGAATCGAGCGCCGCCGCCGACCACGGTCGTCCAGCCCTCATTACCTAAGCTCACCCGGAAGGCGGCGCGCTGTGCACGAAACGGACCATCACAGAGTTCGCCGATGCCCGAGGTCACCAGCGGGCCGCGATACGGAAACACCGGCTGCGGCAGAAGTCCCCAGCTGAGATATTGGGGATGGTCCATGAGATTGCGTCCAACCATGTCGCTGCTGTTGGCCACGCCATTGGGGGTCTGCCCTTTACTTTTCGACATGAGCAGGAGCCGCGGCGTCTCGATGCCATTGGCGGCGATGACATAGACCGCGGCCTTGATGACACCGCTCCCGGTCTTCGGTCCACCCTCACGGTCGTAAGTTAGAAAGGTGATGCCGCTGACACGACCGTTCTCGAGCAGGATCTCGCTGGCGACCGCATGATGGACTAGCCTCGCACCGTTGTTGGTCGCCTCATTCAAGGTAATGGTCGGATCGTACTTGGCCTGGATCGGGCAGATAGGAATGCAATTGGTATTGCCCGCACAGGCGCGGCGATTCCGGTACGGCTGGGAATTACGTGCCGCCGGCAGGCTCCGGACCGCAAGTGATGTCACGGACCGCCCCATTCCGAGAAATTGAGTCTCTCCGTCGCCCAAGTGCGCAAGCGCCTGGCCAACCCGTTGGTCAAACAACGATGGCGGGATTTTCGGCATCGGGTACCGGTAGTTGCCCGAGAAGTCGATACCGCAAAAACGCTGCTCGTCGACGTCAGCGGCAACACCCAATTCAGCTTCCGCCCTCTGGTAGAAGGGCTCGATGGTGTTATAGTCGATCGGCCAATCCACAAAGCCAGGCTGATCCTTGCCGTACATGGTCTTCATGCGAAAGTCATTCGGCACGAGTCTCGGCGTGAGACCCATCCAGTGCGCCGTACCGCCGGCAAGGCGCTCGTAAGTACTCTTGAAGGGACGTTTACTCGTACTCTGATCTAGATAGGCCTGGCCCGGATCCTTCCATGTAGACCCGCCCACAGTCATCGATGAAGGCCTGCCGGCCGCCACATTTTTGGGATCGATAAAGTTCTTGTCCTGGAAATCGCGCACTGCTGGCGGGTAAGGACTTTCCGGTACCTTGGAGCTCGCCTCGTAAAAACTCTTCATATAAGCGTTGAAATTCGGCTGGACATCCGGGCCAGCCTCGAGAATGACAACCTTAATGCCCTTCCTGCTCAACTCATTGGCGATGAACGACCCGGCGAATCCAGATCCCACGATCGCGACATCGCACATGATGGATTTGTCGGCCATAACGGGCTCCCTCAAAACTTCGCAGGGCTGAAGAGGTCAACAGGACTATTCGGATCGCGCGGATCGCGCGACCAATAACCAAACTGCAAATTGCTGTAGCCCATCGGGTGCGCGCCCACGATTTGCCATACCAATCCTTGAGTGTATGACTTGGCGGAGAGCACTTTTTGCGTGATAGGAGCGCGAACCGATTCAGGCGAAGCGGCCGCATCCTTGAGATCGCCAGGCTCATACCACGAGCCGAGATACCAGAGCAGAACGATGCTCCGGGCCAGGAATCTCGTGGCGTCGTCGCTCCCGTTGACCTTGGGGATGATGTCGCGAGGCGGGTTGTCTTTGGCAATCTGCAGTAGTTTGGTGAATGAAGACGGCACGGCGTGAGAGTTGATCCAGTCAAAATAGCTATTCTTAATATTGATCGGGTCAACGCCGGGATCCGAATTCAAGATGTCGTTCGCGTCTGCTGAGAATTCTGGTGCGAGAGTTTGCCTGTTCACGCCTGTGAGTGCCTCGGAAAGCAACAGGAAGGCCACCATATCCTGACTGGGATTGGACGTTTGCGCATACGCCAAATTAGACAGCGGCAGGACCACTGCGACTGCCGTCGTGGCGACCGTTCCGGCGAGCATGGCTCGACGCGAGATTTTCCCCGATTGAGTGAGTGGCTCCGTGCTTTCTTCGTTGCGTTCTCGACGTTGATCCATCGACATTCCCCCAGGGTTCTCTTGCGCTACTGCGCCTTTTCCAGCATGAAGGTGAAATCAGATTGGTTCAGGTTCGGCCTACCGGGTTGCGGATTCGAAGCGGTTCTTTGAAAATCCACCGCGTTGCCATGGCAGGCAATACAACTCGAGGAAGCGAGCGGGACGTCCCCTTGGCTGTAGGTCTCGAGTGTTGAGTTCGCCAAAAAAGTGGGCGCGGGCGCACAGGTCATGTCGGGCTGCTTGAGGAAGTCCGTGTTCGGGGCCGGCGTATTCGGACTCTTGTCCTTTAGACTCGTGCAGCTAAACGCGCTCGGCCATTGTGTACTGATTAGCATGTAGTTTTTCCAGACGCTGTTCGACAACATGCTCTGAAAGATGGCGTTCATGTTCTTCGCCGCAGGGGTTAGTGGAGTCTCACGGACGATCTGACTCTTGAACGAGTCATCGTGTCTGAACTTCAACGCCAGAGCCGGATCCGGGTCCCATGGTTTAGGCGGAGTTGCATTCTCTGTGCAAGCGCCCTTGCAATTGACACTATAAAAATTGTATGGACCGTGGAACTTCGTTGCGGTGACCTCATCCCTGTCCGGCACGTTCTTAACATGTTCGAATGACGTCCATATCCACTGTGGTCGAGTCGCCGTTTTATGCACAGCGTGAAACCCAACCAGGCCCAATGTTTCGGGCAAGCAGTTCCGGGCCCCATTAGAAATAGGCGGGGTCAGGACGAGAGCTTTGACCATGTGGAAATTCTTGGCCTGGATCTCGCTGTCGGACAAAATCTTCCACGATACCTTCAACATGAAGGCACCCAGATTGGTGTTGGAATTCGAGCCAGCGGGGAAGTCAACCACGAGGCTTGAATTGGCGGCCTGGCCAGCTTTGGTATTCAGATGGTTCAGCATGATGTAGTCGAACATCTGTCGGTTCATCAGAATGTCGAAGATGGCGTAATGACCCTGTTGGTCGATCAGCGGACCGGTCTTGAACGGCTCATTGAAGCTTTCCTCAATCATTTTCACAATCATTCTCTCGGGCATCTTCTGATGCAGATCGCGGCATTCCGTCGGCATCAATCTCTCACGCTCGGCCTCCATTCCCGCCCTGTCTGTCGGCCACTTTGGCGGTAGCTGATTGGCCGGCAACATGACGTCGAGCAATTGCTTGAAGCTGTTCATGTCCTCCCACACAGTTCGGTCGTCCGGCTGCGCTTGCTCGACGGGCGTCCCATCGACGGGTGAATTCAGAGCAATAAAGGTGCGCCAAGAATAAAAGTCGAACCCACGCTGCAGGTTATCCAACCCTACTGTCTCTTGTCCGCTCGGACTGACTGCTTCCTGACACGGCAGACCGACTCCCAAAATGGATTTCCGGGTCGGGTCGTTGATTGGGAGTAGACCGACCGGCAGAGTCGGCCCAGCCAGCGGGCCCAAGAAAGGATCCTTCTGGCCCTTTAAAGGATCGGGGGTAGGCGGATTATTGCGTATGGGCATGCCTGTGCACGGCAGACCAAGTGAAGTGGCTGCAGGGACGACTGTGGCGGTATTTTGACCCGACGAAGGCGTCGGAAATGCCGACAGCGAAGCCAATGCAAATGTAATTGCGAGTCCCCAGGCAACGATAAACCATTGCGTGTGTCTGCTCAGCCGTATGAGTCTCATTTGTAACCTCACTTCGGGCCGTCAGAAAAATTGCGCAGAGCATAGTCTGGCTCTGCCTTATTGTCAATCAATTAATAGTTATCGAGGGATGTTGAGAGACGACATATTCCGACAACGTCCATATGCGACAAGAAGAAGGGGGTCGGTGATTCAAAATCCTACAAGTGTGCGGTTGCGCAGCCTACATCTTATATTGTGTTACAGACCTAGATCGAATGGTTCACGATCATAAAGAATGGCTCGCGTCAAAGATTCTGAACGATTTGGGTTGTGGTAAGTCCTGGGTACACGCCGACCGGGAAGATAATCTTCCGGTGTAGTATTGCCTCGGCTATACTTCTGAGCGAGGAGAATCGAACATGATTATCGGCGACAGATTGCGAGAGCTGCGCGAGGAGAAGAAACTTTCCCAAGGGGACATCGAGAAACGCACTGGCCTGCTGCGCTGCTATATCTCGCGGGTCGAGAACGGGCACACGGTGCCGGCGATTGAGACGCTGGAGAAGCTGGCGCGGGCGCTCGAGGTTCCGCTCTACCAGCTGTTCTACGAGGGCGAGGAGCCGCCGAAGATGCCGAACCTGCCGAAGCGCACGACGGCGGACGACATCGCCTGGGGAAACTCGGGCAAGGACGCAAAGGTGCTCGGACAGTTCCGAAGGCTGCTCGGTAAGACGAGCGAAAAGAATCAGCGCATCCTGCTGTACATGGCGCAGAAGATGGCAGGGACTCACCGGGCGAAGGCCTGACGATTCCCTTCCCGGCGCGGTTCAGAAACCTAATTCAACATAATTGATCCTTTGCGGAAACTCCAAGTCCCGGACGGTGAGACGCCCGACGATCGGGCGATCACCGACATTGTGTCCGAGTCTTTCTCACGGAGCTTTTTCAAGGGTTGCGGTCAGCTGTACTTCCGATCCCGACTCCACGGTGATCTCCTTCGACCAGTCCTTATAGCCGGATAGTTTTAGTCCCACCGTATGCTTCCCGGGTGAGAGCTTGAGCACCGCGGGGCAATTTCCGACAAAGGCTCCATCCACCAGGACATCAGCATCGGCGGGATTTGAGGAAACGTTCACAGTTGCGTTGGCCGATTCAACCGAGGAGGTAGCGGCCTCGCTTCCGGGAGGACTGCCGCGAGTCTCGCCGTTCTCCGCAGCTTCGGCCGTTACATCGGTCTTAACGCCCACAGGAACAAACTCTCGATCCTTTTCGGCTACCGAAACGGGAACGCCCGTCACTCCTTGGAGTCCCACGAGAATCGCTCGGTAGTTGTCCTTATCTCCCTGCAGCAAGATGCCAGCCGTCTTTTTATCGGAAGTCGTATACTGAATGCCGATGTAATGCAGGCGTGTCTTGTGGAATAGTCCGAACAAAGCGACGGGAGCGACGAGAACCGCTAGGGCCACCATCGTTCCCACGCGACGGTGCGCTTCTTGACCGTAGCTCAGCGAGGTCACCGTTTTCGGGGGAATACGCAACGTCTTCCCATCCTTAAGAGCCAACGTAATCATGTCCGAGGTGATGGTCAGCCGGTTATGCCATTCCTTCGGGTCGACTTTTGAGTCCACCGATCCACCGTTGTACCGGACTCGATCGAAGGTGTTGCCCTGCCCTTGTGCTACGAAAGCAACGGCCAGGAAACACACGAGAAGCCTCTTGAAATGCAGCATCATACCTCCGAGATATGGGCGACCAATCGCGGTGCGACTTTCGAATCTGTCAGCCCTTCTATAACGTCTTCGAAGGTAAGTCAAATGTTACATATATGTCGAGTTACCCCCTTCTGACCAATTGCAGCTCTGGCGAGCTAACGACATTCCGACGACCACGGCGTGGCAGCCATCTGGTTCTTTTTCCCTTCCGACAGAAAGCTCTGTTTCGGATTCCGATATATGTGCCTCCCGTATTTACAAGCGTGAAGGGCCGGTCTCTCACATGACGAAGGGGATCTTCGTTGATCGTCTGAGAGGAGAGGAAGTTTTTCGTAACACAGCCGATTCCCGCAGCGCAATTCGTATTTGTACCGTACCGAACAGTAGTATGTGGGCCGCGCCCGGATTCAATGCCCTTTACCCGACGATGTGGGATACGGCGAACGCTGTAGTGACAAGAGAGGCCTTCTGCCTCAAGCTGCCTTCGTGGACTACAGGAAGATCGTCGAATCGGTCGGCGGGGAATTCCTGGGCGTTCAGAAAGGACCCGAAACGACCCTTATCTTGTTTGCGGACCCGCAGTCACGGAGCACGTTGGCCGTGAGAGAGGAATCGTTCTCTGCCGAGAGCCTATTATGCCGGATCGAAGAAAGCAGGCTGCAATACTCGGACCACGAACAGTGCGTCCCCACTACGAAGCCAGCGACGTGAAGAAGGCCGAGCACGACCGCTGCACAGCGATACCGGCACTCTCTCAGCACCAGGTTCGACGATTTCCACGGAATGGGAGGCTTCTCCACTCATGCCTGACTACTGTGGGGGCTAGGCGTGCACCGGACTGGCCCCGCTTGCTCCGTGGGAACAACCCAAGTCACGCATGGCATCCTCTATTTTCCGAATGTGGCAGTCGATGGTCCGCGACTCGAGCCCCGCCGACAGCTCGCTTGCCCCGATCCACATGGGCTCCCACGATCTGAGCCGCAGCAAAGCGTCTGGATCGGCCTCGGCTCCTGGGATAGCCCGGGCCCTGTCCCGCAGTACGACAAGGGATTCCTGAATGTATGAACTGCCTAGATCGAAGACGCCGCAATCGTTAGTCGTGAGCGAGATCCGAATGCTGAGCGAAAGCGCGATATCGTATGCTTCACGAACTTGCTTCGCACATTCATCGACATCTCGGGCGCTGTTGGCGTGGCGGCCGACATTGGCATAGTTCACCGCCACGATTAAGAATTGAAACATCAGTACCTTTTGCTGCCCCCTTTCGAGCGTAGTCGTCATCGGCTTCACCTGTCCTGTCACATGCATGACCCGAAAAAGGGTGGCGGAATTTCAAAGAGGGACCACCCGTCATTCTCGAACGGCGGCTAAGCGGCTGGGCAGAACCGCTCGGGGTCTATTTCGAGGAAGGCCACTCTTATAGCTGTCGCCAATAGATTTCGTCAATCCGCACTAATACTCAATTTGCGCTTCTCGCCTTAAGGGTTTTCCCCGATTGAATTGCCAGTCCTTCCCATTGAATGCTTCACCTTGGAAGGGAGCGAACACTATGCAGAACGCTCACATTCCTGAGTCTGAACTCCGTGCGCTCATAGCCGAGACGGGACGCCACCTACAACGAATCGCCGACAACATGAGCAGCGTCATGGGTCGGACCCCTAATCCGAAGATTCTTACGTCCCTGGCGGAAGCGCATTCGTTCATAAAGCAAAGCGTCTCCATCCTCCGAGACGCTGAAAAGAAATTGATGTCAGCCGGCGGCTAGCGATTTGCCGAACGCGCGTCATAAGGCGGCTCTATTTCGAGAGGACCGTTCAAGAGAGGCTATCCTGTATAGCTGTCGCTCAAGTTTTCATCAACTCCAAGTCATGCCTGCGTGAATCTACGAAATCGGCACAGAGACGACCTGCGGAAACTTCCCGTGGAACCAGGAACTAACGGACGATTTGGGCCGCCTCGAAGCGGAAAACCGAAGTACCGGCCCGGAAGTGTACCGAAGTTGAACGAACGGACGGTGCGGCGGCATTTACTTAAAACAACTGCGCCATAAACTTCCGCGCGACGCAGCCGATTTGAATATCGGACTGATCGCTGCGTGAAGGCCTTTCGCATTGTCGCTTTGCTCTGCATGTTTGCTTTGGAGGTACACGCGTCTTCATTTGATCCGTCGAAGACGGTTCTCGAGGTGCACGAGCTGAAACTCTTGCGTGCCGTATTCGGAACAGCCGCATGCCTCGATGTGGAGTGCAGATTCCTACTGACTAATGCTCACGTTGCAATGGTTGCGTCACCCCGCGCGATTCACGGAGATCCCGTCGTACAGAGACTCTTGGCCACGGGACCGCAGGACGACGGTGCCGTTATGCAAACCGGCGGAGCGGTCGAGGCCATCTACAATCCCTTGCACGACATCGCCATCTATGAATTGGTTAAGCCAATAAAAGGCTTTCACGGAATGCCATTCAGTCTGGCTCCCCTAACAAACGGCGACCAAGTACAAATCGTTGCGTTCCCTGGAAGAACGACCGGAATCGCAAACTTCTACAGGAAACTGATCACATGGCACGCGACTTACCTTGCCACGAATGTGGATAAATGCTTGCTATTCAGATACGAGGTGTCGGACACGAATCGGCAGATTCGTCCCGGCAGTAGTGGCGGTATCGTAGTACGCGATGGCGCTATCGTCGGCATCCTTAGAGGCATCGTGCCCTCGGACTTGATTGCCGAGGCCGTTCCCATATCGTCGCTGGAAGAGTATCTCGCTAAGGCGAACCCTTACCTGCACGCGCAACTGTTTCCACACGTGGCGGTCGCAGAACCGGCTTCGCTCGACGCGTTCGCACCCTGGACGACGCCCCCGTCAACTCCCGGGGTGTTAGAACGGCGCGCTGCCGAACCGGACGACGTGCAGCGGGTTCGCGCGAAGGCTGAGCAGTTGTACGACTCCATGAAGTACTTGGTGGCCCGAGAGTTTGTCTCATGGAGTGAGAACGATAGGACTCCCAGAATGGAAGTTGCATATGGCTTAAGAGTGAGTGATGGCATCGAGGTCTACACGGACGGCAAACGCGAATACACGCGCGGGATGCCGTTCCCGAACATCAACGGATGGGTCGGGCCCGGAGAATTGTGGCTAAACGCGCCTCGCTACGCCAATGATCTGTCCTTGCGTGTCCGACATGCGGGACCGGTGACCGTGAATGGCAACCCCATCGATGTCTACCAATGGCAAGCGCCGGGAGCGGAATCAAAATTCTGTCAGTTCGAGGACGTCCCGCAATTCCCGTTTTTTCGACATGACACGGTCTCCGACGTGGGTTGCCATGGCGAAATCTGGATCTCCCCTCAAGGTGACATCGTGCGCATATCGGAGGCGTACGATCGCCCGATCGGAAAATGGTCACACTACGAGTCGATTGTCGTGTATGGCAGAGTCATGTTGAACGGCGAATCGCACTCGGTGCCCACAACGATTACGACGCGAGTTCAGTACGGAGGCTCGAAAACGTTCCGCTGCGACAGTATTTTTTCTGATTACGGATTGTGGGGATCGCGCATGCGGCTCGTCCCGAGCAGTGAAACTACGCAATAAGATCTGAGCACGATTTACCCAGCGGACATGCGGCAAGTGAGCTGGTGAGATTCTTCGACGTTCGCGGCATCCCCAAAAAAGCACGGGAAGGTTCCGAATCGGAATCCGATCGCGGGCCGTCCCTCATAAACTTTCGAAGCAAGGTCTCTCCTCTGAGCGTGTTGCGAATCTCGCGTCGTGTGGAACCCTCCATGCAACGTGCTGCCCATAGAGCGCAATGTAGCCCGAAACAATCGGAAAACTTGGCGACCGTCCTGTGTCCCATGCCGCCGTAGTTTCCGAGTCGCCGGGGCACAGGAGGCGCGAATTATGTCGTTTCTAGAAACAAAGCTCATTTCTCGGACTTGGTTGGCATTCGTGATTCGCGGTCTGGTGGCATGGCTGATGATCTCTTCGATGGGATGTGCCTTTACGGGTTCGGCGGGACCGGGCGACACGGCGCCACAGGAGCCGAACGTAGTCTCGCTCGATCCCGAAAACTGGTACTTCTTCTATAGCGCCGGAATCTCGACTCACCCTGTCGCAGACCCCGAGGGCGCGTGGTCATTTGACTTCCCTAGTTCTCTAACTGGTGGACACGTGAACTATCTCGAAACACCGTTTAACGCGACAACGGCTCTCCACAATGTGACCATCACCTTCCGCGTAGATAACAGTTCCGCTCAATACGTGGTGATCGACAAAACCGACCACCTGCCGGCAACGTTTCGATTGCTCATCGAACGCCAGAATGACAACCTCAGTGACCCTAACGGTCGCTGGTGGTCTCAGGCGAGCATGTATGACCTTGGCTCGCACGATAATCAGACGTTGACGATCAGCGTGCCGCTGACATCCGACCAGTGGACCAATGTGGTGGGCCAGCAGGATGCACAAGCGTTTGCCCAGACGCTGGCAGACATCGGATGGGTCGGACTGACCTTCGGAGGCCAATACTTCGCCGGACACGGTGTCGCAATAAGCAGCGGCAATGCGAAGTTCGTCCTAATCGATTACAGCGTCAATTGAACTTCGATCGGCATTAAGCAATTCCCGTGGGATGACGAATCGGCTGAGCATTGCTTGCTTTTCCCCTTTTCGGACGGCGCGGGTTGCGAAATGAAACGGCTCACGCAACGTGGCATGGTTAAAGCCTTTTAATCAGCATGGCTTCTGGATGCCGCGATTCGGCCCCTAAAATGCCTGATCCTCATTTGCGACCAAGCACGTGCTCAAGAACCGCGTGATGCTTTAGCAAGTCGAGCAAGTCGCCCAGAAACTTTCCGTTTGTAGAGGTGTGCCTGGGGGCCATGTCTCATATCGAAGGAGCGAAGGCCGCGGCATGGGACGCCGCTCAGAGGACTCGAACCGTCTTTGCGGTTCGCCTTGTTCTATGCGGCAAGCAGTGGGAGATCGCGATGAGCATTTCGGACCGGGCTCCATTACAAGATGCATTGCTACCCGAAGCCAGGCCCCGTTGGAGATCGTTCAGTTTCGGAGCCCTCCTACAAACCGCCGTTATTCTCGCCCTCTTGTCGTTACCGTTGCTTTTTCCAGACCGCGTCATGGACTTCCGCAGGTACATGGCGACGGTCATCACACCCTCACCGGAGATTGTAAGTGCTTGGAAACCCCAGCCAGCCCGATTGAGAAAGTTCCCGTCCGCACGAAGTGAACCGCGTATTGCTTTACCAGTGGTGCCATCGATTCCAGCGCCTGTGGCATCAGCCCCGGTAATAGATCGGGCCAGAACAGCCATTAGCGCCGACGCTCCTGATATCGCGGTCCAGCAGCCAGTTGTGCTCGCTCTGGACACCGCGACGGTTCCGAATCTCCAAAGGCCGCGCCCAGACGTTCGGACAGGTGGGTTCGGAGATCGTAATGGACTTCCGAACGATGTGCGATCGACGCGCGTGTCCGACATCGCGCAACTCGGGAGTTTCAGTCAGTCCGGCACTGCCAAGCCCGGCGAAATCCGGGCGTCGTCCCAAGGATCGACGGGAACGGACTCCGTCCGTCAGGGACTATTTCCAGACGAGAACGCAGCCAGAGTCGGTCAGAGATCGAGAAAAAGCGATGAAGCATCGACGCGAGCCAGACCCGTCGAGATTCTATTCAAGCCGACACCGATATACACCAGCGCGGCGCGATCGAGAAAGATCGAAGGCGAGGTGCTCCTTGAAGTCCGCTTCTCCGCTTCGGGCCAGGCGACAGTCGTGAGAGTTGTTCGTGGTCTTGGATACGGATTGGACGAGGCCGCCGAAAAAGCCGCTGGCCAAATCAAGTTTCGACCGGCACAGGACGATGAGGGTCTTGTAGTCGATTCGACCGCGATCGTTCACATCGTATTCGAGTTGGCCTACTGAAAGGGGGAGTAAATATGTGGGCATCGAAACTTTGGTCCGCAGTGACACTAGCGGCGCTCATCGCCTCCGCAAGCATGACGCAACAGGCACGGCCCACCACTCGACCCAATTCTGGCGCTCGGAGCAGCGACGAACAGTCGTCAACACCCGAGGGGAAGCCATCGGCCTTTGACAGGATTGTGGGGCAAATCATTGGGCGCGAGCAAAATGAAATCACGGCTTTCGCGCTCTACAAGCCCATTATCGAGACCTATATCCAGCAACTGAAGCCGGACAAAGACATCGGTTTTCTGCCCGATCATGACGCTTATTTCATCGGACAGGCCGACCTCGCTCGGGGAGTTGCGGTACGCTCGATGCTACCGCGGGTAGGAGGTTCACTCGGCGTCCTTAGCCCCTGGAATGAGGGGCCCTGGAATTCCGCTGGTTTCTTACAAATGATCTACGTCGACAGAGACGACTTCGATCGCGAGCATTACGAGTTCCACTATGCGGGCCGAGACTTCCTCGGCGAAGTCCGATGCCTGATGTTCGACCTCACGCCCACTCACAAATCCGGGAAGGGTCGCTTTGAAGGCCGCATTTGGGTAGAGGACCACGACTACACGATCGTTCGTTTCAGTGGCGTTTACGTCCACGGCAAATTGATGGCCCACTTCGACAGCTGGCGACTGAACGTGCAGCCGGATCTATGGCTGCCGGCCTATGTCTTCGTCGAGGAGTTGAAGCCGGTGGCCATGGGACAACCTCGCTTCAAGGCTCAGACTCATTTCTGGGCCTACAGCGCCACAGCAGCATCCCACGAAGATGAATTCAGCGACCTGCTTGTCGAAGGCGACAACAAGCAAGTACAAGACGACAGCGATCACGAGCACGATCGCTCCCCGGTTCAGGAAGAGCGCGAGTTTGAGCGGGAAGGAGAGGATAACGCCATCGATACTCTGGTCCGCGCGGGGCTGATTGCGCCCGAAGGGGATGTGGACAAGGTTCTCGACACCGTGCTCAACAATCTTGAGGTGACGAACCATCTCGACATCGATCCCGAACCTCGCTGCCGAGTCATCCTGACCAGCAACATCGAGTTATTCGCTATCGGGCACACGATTGTACTGAGCCGCGGACTCCTGGATGTTCTTCCCGATGAACCGACACTTGCCCTCATGCTCGCCCAAGCGCTGAGCGAAGCGATGGCATCGAAAGGGGCCATAAACCAGTATGGCTTTTCCGACGTACTCCAAACTCCATCCGACCAAGCGCTAAAAAGGTTTTCGTTCAAAGAGAGCCAAGAAGACTGGCAAGCAACGGGCGCGAAGGCTCTGGAGATCATCGGAAATTCGCCATACCGGAGCAAGCTCGGGACCGCGGCCCTCTTCTTGCAGCAGTTGAGCGAGGAGTCCAAGCTACTGCCTCATCTGATAGGCCCGCATCTGGGCAACGAGGTATATCCCATTGCCGCGCTGGTCAATTCGGGGCCGAGGCTGGAGCCCGACAAGACAGATCAGATTGCGGCCCTTCCCATGGGCTCTCGCATCAGGCTCAACCCGTGGAACGACAGAATCGAAATGATGAAGGCGGCGCCTGTGAAGCTGCTTTCCGCGCGAGAAAAGATGCCTTTCGAAATCACGCCGTTCATGCCCTATCTGTCTCGCTATCACGACTCCAGTGGGGCGGCGAACACTGCGCCGGTGGCAGTGAGCAGTGAAGAGCCGTCACAACCGCCGCCCAACAGTCAGTAGATTGAGCGCCTCGAATCTCAGGGAGCTTTCGACTGCGACGCTCGGTGCGCTGGCTCGTATGCAATGAACCGAACCCCGACGTGGGAAATATCTTCGCAAGAGTCGCGGAGCTGTACGTGAACCACTTGACCACTCCAACGCCACTCAGGGGATGGCTTCCCGATAACTTCCGGTGGTACCTTCAGGAACACACTGACCGCGTTTCCGACGACGAGAGCCTTGCTTGTCGAAAAGCAAATACCTCCGGGCGAAAGATTGAGGATTTCGCCGAAACACATATCGGCCGCCGCTGAAGCGCTTGCCTGAAAAGTTACCGGGATTCTGATGACGTAGCGATTCGTTTGGCGACGTTCGCAACTTTCCACGGGAGATACAGCTCCAAATTTCACGCTAGACATGGCGGTGCCTCCTAGCTGGGTGAGAGGGTCCCTGCTTGTTGTGCTAACTTTCGATTAGAGATGCCCTGCGCTGCCCTGCTCCGCCCGAGCGTTCAGGATGACGACCCGAGTCGTTCGAGGCGTCCTTCTTGCGATTGTCGGGCCGGGACGTGGCCGTCGATGTGGCCTGGACAATAGAGTTGCGTCGGGAATATGTCAATTCGCATTATTACTGAAATGCTAGCTACGTATTACTCCAATACCAGCTACGCAGTGTATCGGGTGATCGTCGGAGGATTTCTTCTTATTAGGGGGGAACCGCCTCCACCTGGGCAAGGGGGCAAACAAGCGCGATGTCATCCTCCGAATCTTCGATACGAAATCTCGGTGCCAAAGAGTCATAACCGGAAAGCAGCGGGGCATGGGCAGGTCATGGATGAACACCCCCTAATTCTCGAACCCCGGCCAATGAGCAGCGGCACGGACCGTCGATTCGAAGCACCTACCGGGACATGTGAGTACGGTGACCGCTGTAGTGACAAGAAGGCCCCCTCCGCCTGAAACTCACGTCCGGTGAAGGCGCCACTTGGATATGTTCGGTGCGAGGTTTGTCCCAAGCAGAACTATGACATTTGTCCTTGGTCGCATGGGTACATTCGGCCCCTAGCATCGACTCGCATTTGCGCGTATTACTGGCGTCCCTATGATGCCTGTCCACAAGCGGAACCGCTCGGGTGCCCGGTTCAACGAACGTCTGGTCAAGCGTTACGAGCAGTGGATGGTGATTCAGCAATACAGCGTCGGGACGAAATACGTTTACAGGCAGACGCTGCGTCTGTTCGTCGATTTCTTGAAAAACAAACGAGTCATAGATGTCGGTCAAACGGAGGTTCGCAAGTTCCTCTTACACTTGGCCGAGAATGGTGTATCTCTCATCAGCGCCCGACGTCATCTCCTTGCGCTGCGAAGATTTTACGATTTTCTGAATCTCGGAGGCTTGGTCAGCTATGTTGCTCCACGCTTTCTTGTCGTTCGTCAGAAACCTGTTAGAACGCAGCCGCATCTGAGCGAGGAAGAAGTCCAGAGGCTGATCGCAGCCGGCGAGACACCGCGCGAAGAAGCAGCTTTGGAATTCTTTTATGGCAGCGGTTGTCGTCTCGGTGAGGCGCTAAGACTGAGGATAGGCGACTTGGACCTCAAGGCGCGCACAGCTCGCGTTACGGGCAAATACGACAAGACAAGGATCGTCCTATTCACGGAACGTGCGGCGGAGGCACTTCGCAAATACATTGGTGAGCGGAAAGTCGGATACGTATTCAAGCAGGAATATCCTCCTCGACGGGGCCATCTGTACATCAATCAGGGATCGTGGGAGGGACGCTGGTACAACAAAGAAAAAGGATTCCGAATACGATACCTCGGCAGGGTCAGAACAATGTCCCGTGAAAAGGCTCGCCAAGCTTTCGATGAGGTATTGAAGAGCGTGCCGCCAGGTCGGTTGGTAACGGATCGTCCGCTGACACCTATGACCCTCGGGAAACTTGTGCGTGAGGTCGGCTACCGAGCCGGGCTGCCTCGTGCCCACGCACACATGCTCCGTCGGAGTTTCGCGACCCATTTGCACGAAAATGGTGCAGAGTTGATGGCGATTCAGAGGCTACTCGGCCATGTGAATATCGAAACGACCGCAAAGTACGCGAACCTCAGCGCGTTCCGATTGACGGACGTATTCGAGAAGTGTCACCCGTTTGGGAAATTCCACGTCAAGGGTAGCCCGAGTACCGCGGAAACAATCCATGCGTAAACGCACTCCAAAGGATCGGAATCCTATCGGCACAGAAGATCTTTTGCTCCAACCATGGTTCCTGTCAAAGGCAATTGCACGCAAGATGCAAAGCCTTCTGCCTCCCAATTTCCGACAACGCCTGCGAGATATGTTTGACGACTATGGTTGCTTGCGGTGTGGGCGCAAGCATCTTCCTTATCAGTCGAACGGCATGTGCCGCAAATGCAAGATGGATGTTTTCCATAGGATCAGAACGTCGGCTAACCGCCGGTTGACGGGACGACTGGCCGAGAGCTATGGAAAAGACTTCATTGCCAAGGAACAGGGGGCTAGGAAATTACTTCACGAGTTCTCACGTGTTGCTACAACGAGACGAAAACGAGTTACAAAAGTAATCGATCTAGGAAGTCCGGTGGCCGCAGCCTTTGAAACCTTATCGTAAGTTTGGCGTCAGCGAGTCCGAGGCGATGATTACAATACCTTCTATTCTGCCCTTGGCGAATTAGGATTGCACAGAACGGCAAGGCGAGCCCCATTGAACCCGACGCCGATTCCTCAATTCCAGCCGCTCGAAATACTGTTTCGCAAACTCGTGTTTGACCCGGTCCGCGAGAAATCCCCATGACACACAGTCCGATCGGATTGGCCCGAATTCTGTGGCGTCGTATGGAGGCAATGAAAACCCATTCCGCTAGCTCGTTCGGCCTGACAGAGCCAGAAAGGGCTCCTAGATGGCGCTCGCTTGCGTAAACGCGCCATACGCTTCAGCACTCTCTTGAGCCTTAAACCAATCTTGAGGTTCTCGCAGCCACAGAATTAACTACACGAGACCAACGAAAGCTGTTCAAACGGCGAAAAAACAATCTCTTGGCACCCTCGCACTGCTGGTTTCAAACCAGACGGTCGAATTTGCGCGACGCCCGAGAACACGAGGGTTTACATCGGAAGAGGGGCTCGAACTCTCTGCTTAGTAACATAAGCAACATTAGCCTTTCCTTGACTTCGCAAATTCCGCCGCATAGCTTTGCTAGCCATATTTACAAAACAGGTCCTGAAAGGAGTTCGCGTGCATTTCTTTCGACCCGGCCGCCTCCTGCTGTTCGTCCTATTCCTTTGCGCGTCGACTTCGGCTCAACAACCCACTTCAACGACGGTGACAACGAGCGATCCGCAAGCCGTCGCGCTCTTGCAGGAATCCGTTTCTGCTTTCGGGAGTCTTCCGCCGCTGGATTCCAGGGCAAACGGGAATGTAACGATCACGGCGGGATCGCTCACCACTCAGGGCGCCGTCACCATTTTGACCAAAGGAACTGCCGAAACGTCCATTCAGTTCCAAATGTCCAACTCGACTTGGTCCGTCATCTATTCGAACGGGCAAGCGAACCGGGTGGAGTCCGGCACTGCCACCGTCCTGCCGCTCGAACTTGCCGCCTCCAGCCAGTGCCTTTATTTTCCCCTGCCCTATCTTGCTGGGCTCCTCGGCAATCCAAACGTCGTCCTTTCCTTCGTCGGGCAAGAAGCCATAGATTCGACGACCGCAAATCATATTCGCGTTCAAAACACCTTTGCCTCGTCGCCCGCGTTTCAGTCTCTAGCGGAGTTCAATACCGCCGATGTGTGGCTCGATGCCACAACCGCATTGCCGGTGAGAATTTCCATGATCCGGAGATACGCCGGTGGAGCGTCGCCCAAGATTCCCGTTTCAGTCGTTTATTCAAACTATCAGGTCGTTTCCGGCGTGCGATGTCCCTTCTCCATCCAAGAATACGTGACCCAAACATTGTGGGCCACAACGACCATTGATTCCGTGAGCTTCAACACGGGCTTGACCGATGCGAATTTTCCTGTGACGCAAGAGGGCAACTAAAATGAAGAAACTCGCTCTCTTACTCGGACTGATACTGCTCCCGGCCGCCCTTTTTGGCCAGAACACCGGAACAGGCCTACCGCCGTTCGGTTCGTTCACATACGGCGGGTTCGACACTGTGAACAATCAGAACCTGAACGCGGTTTTCTCTATTCCGGTGGTGTATAGCGGCGGTCGTGGAATGCCGCTCGGTTTGTTTCTTGTCTATAACTCGAATGTCTTTCAGATTGTGAACAACACTTGGGCCTCTGTAACAGACACATCTGGAAATCCAACCTGGGGTTGGGTCAAGGACATGCCCCGCGGCGGGTACGTGCAATGGAACTCTGCGAGTTTTTCCGTAAAGTGTGGCGCGGGCTGGTGTCCCACGACGCACTATTACAATTACGTGTATGTGGACGCGCTGGGGACGGCCCACCCGACGCCTCTCAATTTTACCGTCACCAACGGCACCCAATGGGCCGGCACTTTTACGGGGTCTACCACCGATAACACTGGCTACTACCTTGATGCGTCCACCCTTCACCCTTACGCAAAGGTGACAGGACCTGGCGGACAGTTGGTAGCCAATGGAACCGGCACCGGGACCAGCACCGCAGTGGACGTGAACGGAAATTACATCACCAAGACCGTGGTGAGTTCGACGGAAACCGACTGGACGGATTCGGTTGGCAACAAAGCCCTAAAAGTTCTTTATTCGCCCAACAACACGAATCCGACTCAAATTCAGTATAAGTTTCTGGATGGCACAGGGGCCAACAATTACCAGACCATTACCCTGACGCTCACCAGTACGAACGTCAAGACCGCGTTTGGCTGTACAGGCGTCAGCGAATATTCGGGCACCGTGAATCTGCCCACCGAGCTCGACATTCTGACGCCCGGCGGGGCAACGCTGAAATACTTGTTCGCATACGAGCCCACCCCGGGCAATTCGGGCTACTACACGGGTCGCATCACGAAGGTAACACTGCCTACCGGCGGCTATTACGAGTATAGCTATCCGGGCACGAATGACAGCATTGACTGCTCTGATGGGACCACCGTTAGCCTGAATCGAACCGTGAACGACGGCACGAACTCGGCCACATGGAATTTTGTCCGAAACCTCAGCGGCTCCAGCACTACCTTGACGACTCCGCAGCTCGCCGATACACCGAATGCCTACGACACGGTTTACCTGTTTAACAGCAGCGGAGATGAGACGAGGCGGTCGATTTACAAGGAGTCTCCCGGCGTCAACGTTCTCCGTACCATCAACACGCTGTGGGCCTCGAATGGCACGCCCGCCTCGACAGTGACGATACTCGAAGACCATTCCACTAAAGCCGTCCAGGACACGACATATGATTCGAACGGTTTGCTCGATTCCATTTCCGAATATGATTGGGGGACAGGTGGTGGAGGAGGCCTATTGCGCACCACTACGTATACTTACATAACCGACACCAACTACACGAGCCGCAACATGCTGAATCTGGTTTCGTCCATACAAATTAAGGACGGGAGCGGCGCGGTTCAATATCGCCAGGACACGAGCTACGATGATTTCCAGATCACGAATTGTCCAACTGGAGCGGCCCAACACGACGATGCAGACTATCCGTGTAGTTTGAAATACCGGGGGAATCCAACCACGGTGACCACGTACCAACAACCGGGGACGCAGGGTGGCGCAATCGTCAAGACCTTGAGCTACGACGTCTTTGGCAATCAGTTGACCGCGCAGCTCAATTGCTGTCAGCAGAAGACGTGGAACTATTCGGCGACGACGGAATACTCCGAGCCCGACTCGATCGTTAGTGGCTCGTCACCGACGCTGACTACCAGCTACACGTATAACTCCTACACGGGGCAGACGCTGACAAGCAAGGATCCCAATAATCAAATCACGACCTACTATTACGATTTCCTCCGGCGGCCGACAAAGGTAGTGCGGCCTGACAGCAGTGCGGTTACGTACGATTACGACGACACGAATTTCACTATGACGACGGAGACGCCTGTAGACTCGTCGAGATCCGTGCAAGAAGTCACGGCCTTGAACAAATTCGGGCTTCCGGTGACGGTGACCACCGAGGATGTGGGCGGTACCCTCTATTCCGAGGTAGGCACTGAATACGATTTAGCGGGGCGCGCGTATGGGACCAGCAATCCCTACACGGGAAGCCCTTCCTATTGGACAACGACGCAATTCGACGTGTTGGGCCGCCCAAAGTCATTAACGCTGCCCGATGCCTCGGCAACGACCTACTCGTACGTCACAAACACCGCGATCATCACAGACCCGGCGGGGAAGCCGCGCGAGATCGTCGTGGATGGCGCGGGACGCCTCAGCGCCGTGTACGAGCCGGATCCGAATAACGGTAATTCGCTTACGCAGGAGACTTCGTATGCTTACACCGTCCTGGATAAGCTGGCGAGCGTCACAGAGGGCTCGCAAACGCGCACGTACAACTACGATGCGCTGGGAAGGCTCACGAGTGTTGCGCTCCCGGAGACTGCGGGTGCCGCAACGACCTTCACCTACGATAACTATGACAACGTGCTCACACGCACCGATCCGCGAGGCGTGATAACAACTTACGGATACGATGGACTCAATCGCCTTACGAGTGAGAGTTACACTATTCCCCAAGGAAGCGGCGTCGCATCGACTTCGAGCGTTTCGTATACCTACGGGACGAGCTCGTCACAGTTCAACAACGGTCTCCCAGTTACGATGATCGACGGTGTGGGATCGGAGAGTTACACCTACAATAACCTGGGCGAGATGACGCAGTTGCAGAAGATAATCGGCAGTAACACGTACACGACAAACTACCAGTACAACGAAGCAGGCGAGCTGACACAGATTACGTATCCTTCGGGGCGAGTGGTGCAGCAGAGCGTGGACGCCATTGGGCGGTTATGTGCAGTGGGCGCTTCGGGCAGTTCGTGCTCAAGCGGAACCTCGTACGCTTCTGGTTTTTCCTATGACGCGGCGTCGCAAGTCACTGGGATCAAATACGGGAACGGGATTTACGGTTCGTTCGGGTTTTCTTCGGACCGGCTGCAGATGACCTGCCTCGATTATTCCACGACCAACCGGAACGGGACGTGCGCGCATGACTCGACGACCAAGTTTGGATTGAACTACTCCTACGGCTCGGCGGGAGGCAACAACGGCCAGATTGCGGAAATCACGGATAGTCAGGATTCTGGCCGCGATGTGACGTACACATATGATGCACTAGCGCGCCTCGCCACCGCCGTGACGACAGGTTCAACGAGTTATCCTCAGTGGGGATTGCAGTGGAAGTATGATAGGTATGGCAACCGGACCGACCAGATCGTGACGGCGGGAAGCGCACCGTCGAGTTCACTCACCTTCGCAGACCCCGGCGGCGCCCAAACAAATCACCCGGATGGGTACTCGTTTGACCTAAATGGGAATATGATTAATGACGGTCAGAACACGCTCGTCTACGATGCTGAGAATCACGTAACCAGTAGCAGCGGCTCGCTCGGTTCGGGGGCATACAACTACGATGGCAACGGACTGCGCGTCGAAAAAGTATCTGGCAGCACTACGACCGTATATGTCTTCTCGGGCTCGAAAGTGATTGCGGAATACGACAACGGCGCTGCACCCTCTTCTCCTACGCGGGAATACGTCTATTTGGGCGGCAATCTGCTGGCCAAGATCGACGACTCCGGCACGACGTACTATCATCCTGACCAGCTCTCCAACCGCTACATTACGGATGCCAATGGTAACTATGCGGGCGAGCAGGGACATTACCCGTACGGCGAGCAGTGGTACGCGCACAACACCACAACGAAGTGGGCGTTTACGACGTACGAGCGGGACGCGGAGAGCGGGAACGACTATGCGATGGCGAGGGAGTCCGTGAACCGGCTGGCTCGGTTTTCCTCTCTCGATCTGCTGGCAGGCGACCCGACTAATCCCCAATCGTTGAATCGATACCCCTATACCATAAGTGATCCCATCAACCTTGTTGATCCGACGGGGAGTCAGCTTATATTCGTCGGGGCTTGTGCCTATTGGAACGTCACTTACTCTGTGGATGGTGTGCTGGAAGGGACAGATTCCACGTCTCTCGGATGCTTCGGAGGCGGCCAGAGCCTCATCGACAACGGAGGGGGGGGTAGTAACCCACCGGGTTCAGGCGGCAGCGGGCGCGGATGCCTCCCCGTCATAGGCTGCATCGACTCCCATCCTCCTGCACCGCCACCACCACCGAAGTGGAAGGACTGCCTCAAGGCGTTACGAGAAAACCCGAATGAGCAGTTTTCACAGGGGCTGCTCAACGCTAGTGATAACTGGAATGCGCTCCAAGCTGCTTCCGAAGCCAATGGCGTCGATCCAACACTGCTGGCGTCTATCGCTCTGCAAGAGTCTGGTTTCAACCCAGGAGCAATCCAGCGAAATGGGCAAGGCGTTGGAGCGTTCCAGATTGATCTGGGGCAAAATGGCGGAGTTACAATTGCGCAAGCACTAGATGTCGCATGGTCCGCCAACTGGGCCGCGCAGAATATCGCTCACTCGTATGGTATCTACGTCAGTAAATATGGCCCGACGCTCGCGATTGCTGGCGCCATTCGGAGTTATAACGCCGGGCATATAGGTCTAACGTCCATGATGTTGGCTACGGACTATCTACCCTACCTGGACGTAGGAACCAATCCCCACCTCGGAAACTATGTGAGTAGCGTAATCAACATATGGACGAATTGTTTCTGATCAGAGTCTCGGGAGAATCCTTGTAAATGTCACGCAAATATGGTGTCAGACGTATACAGTTGTCGTTTTCCGCGTTGGCGCTTGTATTTGTTCTGAGTTACGCTGGGGCCATTTCTAAGGGGTTCCCCGGATTTGAGGATCAGGGCACGTTGAATCCTCGTGGCTCCGGGGACTGGCTTGTTGTTCCAGGCAAGCGCGCCGGTGCGGTCGCTCTCGGTCAGAATGGGGCCGATATTTTTGAGCTTTTTCCGAAACCATCTATCGGCTCGTATAGACAGCCTGGTCCGTTAGGTTCCGAGTGCGGAACAGCATACACGATTGGACTACTTCAGGATGCAGCACACCCAGGCTTTCTCGATGTGTTCGTGAAGGACGGTAAGATAGCCGAGATCGAAGCGGACGGGGCTCGATATCACACGGCTGCGGGAATCGCGAGCAACAGCTCTCCCGAAGAGGTTCGGCTTCACTACGATGGATTGCGGGCCTATCTTTTTCTGGGTGGATACTACGAGGCCTTGAACGAAGGTCCTCTGGTTCTTTGGGAGAACGAGAAACAGGGATTGGCTTTCAGCCTTGCGTATCCCTCGCGAGGCGACAAAGCACTATCAGTGTACACGATGATCATCTTTAAGCCAGGGGCGTCCTTTTGCGTACAAGGTTCGATTTTCCCCGATGCTGATAGGTGGGGCAAACTGCCGCCTTACAGCTTGGGAACTCCGACTCACAGTATCTAGGTGTGGCTCGCTAAAACTCTTGATTTCGCTACTCTGAATTGGCCCTGTCCCTCGCCAAAATCTCATCCGCGCGAAAAACGGAGCGAGTTCCCGTTGCGAATGCGGGATCCACACGCGAATTGAACCAGATTGCATCGGATCGACGGCGCAGTTCTCAGTGCCAGAAAGCCGTAAGCGTCTGGTGTGAACCGTCTGGACGGTCGTGACACCCAGCGGGGACGATGGCCTTTGTGGACACGATGGTCGTGTCCACGAGGGTGAATCGTGGACACTACGCAAACTGAACAAGCAAGAGGCAGCGGGTCGAGGCCACCGAAGCGATATCGCACGGTAGAGGAGAAACGGCGGATCGTCGAGGAGACGCTTCGACCTGGCGCTTCGGTCGCGCGTGTGGCGCGAGCACACGGAGTGAACGCAAACCAGGTCTTCGGCTGGCGGCAACAGTATCGGCAAGGACGGCTGGAACGGAAGGCAGGCGAGGAGGCGAGTCTGCTGCCGGTTCGCGTGACGAACGCGACGTTGGCCGAGGGATCGGCCGGTGCGTGCACACGCCGAACTGCCTCCGGCATGATTCATGTGGAGCTGCCGAAAGGGCAGTTGCGGATTGCCGGGCGCGTGGACGTCGAGGCGCTCCGCGTGGTGCTGGAGAAGTTGCTCGGATGATCGGGCTGCCCTTCGTGCCTCAGGGTGAACCGGCAGGGACGCGCATCTGGATCGTGGCGGGTGTGACCGACATGCGGCGCGGATTTCTGGGCCTGGCGGCGATGGTGCAGACCGCTGTCCCTCGCCAAAATCTCATTCGCGCGAAGAACGGAGCGAGTTCCCGTTGCGAATGCGGGATCCACACGCGAATTGAACCAGATTGCATCGGATCGACGGCGCAGTTCTCAGTGCCAGAAGGCCCTCGGCTGGCCCGGCATATATAAGGATGGAGCTCGGGCGCGCGGTTCAGGGTCAACACACTCCGGTCAGGCAGCCCGTTCGTAACGGTGATGCAATCCGCCGAGCCGATTCAGCGAGACGATACGACCGGAATTCGGGGAA
>Ga0335075_10003202_pt1 | contig 26070 bp, 21 predicted proteins | sample Lox_Sample_24_FD_206723 | JGI IMG/M metagenome (GOLD analysis project Ga0335075, IMG submission 206723) | Soil microbial communities from Loxahatchee National Wildlife Refuge, Florida, United States - Lox_Sample_2.4 | ecosystem: Environmental > Terrestrial > Soil > Wetlands | place: USA...
TCAGGCGATGTCGAACTCGAAGCGGGAGGCCAACAGCAAAGTCGTGGAGATGGTACTCAAGCCAGCACAAGGCGATCGCCAGAAACCAGGAATTTTGCTATTGGGAGTCAGTGGGAGTGAATCTAAGGGAGTGAATCTAAAGGAACGGCCAATCGAAAATCATCTGTAGGTTGTTGATTTGATTGGTTGCGGGGGGTGGATTTGAACCACCGACCTTTGGGTTATGAGTGACGTAACAATCGTATTATCAACGAGTTGTACGGTATAGTCGGTAATCTTGGAGAGCGCTAAGTTGTTGAAAATACGTTGACGGAAATCTTTCGGTGGGTTGAACTTGGGTCGGACGGCCCAAAGGTCGTTGGATTGCCAGCTCTTTGGTGTTGCTTCCCAAAGGTCGCTGGCGCTGGACGACGACATCTTCGTTGTCGCCCCCAACCCAGTTTGGTGCGTTAAATTTCTCCAGCATCGTCGATATGTCACTGATTCCACATTTCCCCAAAGGCTGGTTTTTTGTAGTGCCATCCCGAAGGTCGCCGGAACCGTTATCCTCTTATTGGACCCTTTCAGGATCTCTAGGATTTCCTGAACCGAGTGCAAAGCACCTGTCTGTCCTGCGCACTCAAATCGGAACGCTTTGGTCACATATTCATCGTTGAATCGCAAGGATCCTCTGGTGAAACAAGCGTCCGCGGATTATTGTGGTGAGGTCCCCTCTTGTGCTTTTCCATATTCTCTGTCTTGAAAGGTCGAAGACATGAGTAAGTTCCTGCGGCCTCTATCTCTTCACTTACTAGTAATCTCCATCTTGTCCGCAGCGGGAGTAACTCCTGCCAACGGACAGACCTCGTCAGGAACCACGGGGTCTACTACGTCGTCCAGCGCATCAGGTCCAGGCTCCGGCAGTAGCTCGGGAGGCTCGGCATCGATCGAACCGCAGCTCATGGCATACGCGGCGTTGCAAGAGCTTGGCGGAACCATCTGCACTGATGTCACCGCCGCGAACACTGACAAGAGAGGCATCTTAATCCTCGACGTGCCTCTTGGCACACAGCTCACCAATTTTTACGCGTATACAGCGCAGTTGAGTTACCTCACCGCACAACTCAAAAAAGCGGCGTCTGGTGGTGGCATAAAGCCACGTAGCGATCTCAGCTCTTACGCAGCTCCGCTGGCATCGCTCCTTGGTTTGTTGAAGAATGGTGTGACCTATTCTGCACAGCCCTTTCAGGTAAGCTCCGCACCACTGATTCAAGCGCTCGTCGCAAAAACAGCTGACTGCAAAAAATATGTCCAACTCTCTTCTGTCACTCACTTAGAACTCGCTGAGACGGACATCTTGAAGCAACTCCAAGATCTGGACGCGGAACATACGAAGGCTAAACTGCCTTCGGACAGCGCATTGGAAGCTCTATACCAAACGTTCTTGAAGTGGCTCGCCACGGCGAATACCAGCGGTGGATCAGTCTTATCCGATGCCATTTCTGGAGATGCGATTGTGGAAGCAGTCTGTGGCACCGCCGGCTGTTCCGATGGGTTCGATACCCTACAACTCACGATCGATGCGGCCGGAGGCAATGTCCGGCAGAACAACTTTTTCCTACTGAACTTTTTTTACACACCCGAGCCGTCGTTTAATTCGGGTGTTGAAGTTTCGTGGTCGCTCTTCGGGTCGACGAACAATTACCTTGCCGGTGAAACGCTGAAACGCATGTACGGTTATAGCAAGTGGCATCCAAAGAAATTCAAATGGGCCAAAGATCCTTCAGGAAACGATACGCTGACCACTGCTCAGTAGATATCCATTTCAGTATTGCGCGCCGCGTACGTCTTCCAAGTAGGACTCGATGTCTGAATCTCCATCGTCTTCGGCCAGTTCTTCCTTCACGCTGAGGTACTCACTTTCCAACTCCTCAGCGAGCGCGATTGTGGATTGCCCGATGTTTCGTACCAGTGAAGAGTTAGTGTAGCGAAGCGCCCGAGCACATTCCGCAAACTTCAGCATCTTTCCGAGATGGGTGAGGTTTGTGGACTTCTCCGCGCCAAAAGGCATACTCGGGCGAAACCTACAGTAGATTCTGGTCGATAGGATTTCTTGTCCTATAAACCTGAATCCTGTTCGGTTCTAATGCCAGCATGAGATCGTCGCTCAATCCAAACTCGAAATGGACACCCCAATCGCCAGCGCTCGTCACCTTCTGGCCGACGACTAATTTCTTGAAATCCAGGGAACAAGGTTCGCCATGAAAATTCTTTTCGCATGCTATGCCGATGCCGGGGCCTTCGATCCGTCCGTCGTTCGGGCCAAACTGAATCTGACCCCCAATCATGCGGAAACTTAACTCCTCAGAGAAACTCACGAAAACGCCAGTCGTTGTGGCTTCGATGTTCTGAATAGCCTGGTCCTTGAAGGTTCTAACCAAATCCGAGAATGAAGATAGCCAGCCCTTGTCGAGCACTCTGTACCTCTCTCCAAACTCTTTTGCCGATTGATTTCGTCCTTCAAACGCCTCCCTGAGATGGTAGACAAATTCGTAAAATTGGGGGGCTTCAAAAAGAGCGGCATGGGGGAAGTGCAGGCGTTTCTTAAAAGCAGCCAACACCCGTTCGAACATTTGATCACAAGTTTCAGCCGCGAATTTGAGCGGTTTTCCCTTGATTGGTGGCACGACGGCATGCGGTCGATCAGATGACCGTCACGGCCTTCCAGATGGCAGCGCGGCTCCGGTATCATCTGTATTTCACGCCAACTAGTTTGTCATGGCTCAATCAGATCGAACGCTGGTTCGCGGAGATCGCCCGCAAGCGCATCATGCGCGGCACATTCCGCAGCGTGCGGGAGTTGGTCAGCGCCATCAACGACTATGTCCGCCACTACAATCGTGGCCCGCGGCCTTTTCGCTGGATAGTAGGCGCCAGTCGCATCATCCGCAAGGTCAACAGATATAAACGCACTACAGAGACAGCAGACTAGACTAACCAAGCGGGGTATGATAGCGTGTTGCGCTTAGACGGACATTTCCGCCGAGGAGGGTTGTCTTGCGCTCGCAAAGGATCGGTGTACTCCTGTCTGTTGCATCCGCGGCAACACTACTTACCCCAGCGCATAGGCTGCTCGGCCAACAAAAGATGCGGCAGGTATCAACCTACCCAACATTCGCGCCTGGCCAAACTGTTTATGTCGTCCCTCCTTCCGAGGCATATCTCATTATTGACACGCTCTCTATCCCTGCCGGGGACACCATTAAGGCGGGCCCCGGAGTAGGAGCGATCAACTGGACTGTTTCGACCCTCAACTTTGGAGCAAACGCAACAATCGATTTGAGTGCATCCCCGACTCAGGCGCCTGCAGGCTCCAATGGCGCTGGTCCGCCCCCACAAGCGGGCTACTGCGCGCAAGGCGCTGCCGGTGCACCCGGGGGAAACGGGAGCCCTGGCACTCCAGGCGTCGATCTAAATATTAGCGGGATCAAATCTGTCGACAATGGGTCGGACACGGGATCGCTTTGGATCAAAACCGACGGAGGACCGGGAGGCAATGGGGGAACTGGAGGTCGCGGCCAGCAGGGCGGCGGTCAGCATAAGTTCTGGAGCCACCCATTCGACTACTATACGTGCCACGCTGGCAATGGCGGAGCTGGTGGACCGGGAGGATCGGGTGGTCTAGGCGGTCGCGTTGCCAATGTATCAATTACGTTCTCTGTCACTCCTGCGCCGATCCAGCTTGAGTCGGGCGTTGCCGCCACATGCGGCTCCAGCACGAGACCACCCGCCGTACAAGGCGGCACTGGACAGGTCGTTGTCTGGGGGGGCACAGGGTGTGCGGGGACGAATGGACAGAAAGGGCCCGATGGAGGGGCCGGGTAGTGCAACTGTGGGGAACAACTGAAGGCGATGAAGGGGGCGATGCAAAACCCAAAAGCTGCACCATCTGGAATTAAGGGGCAGGTCAGGGGAAGCCGCCCGATTGCTGATCTTGTTCAGAGCCTTCTTAAGAAGGCTGGCGCATGAGCTCTGACGGACAGAACCACGACTAATGTCAAGCCAGGAAACAGGTGAAGCGCCAACGCGCTGAAACTTCCGCTCGATGAGCACGTTTCACCCGACGTCGCCGCCGGTTTCACCGCCCTGCGCCCAGTCCGCTACGCCGTCAAGCCATTTCAGAAACAGCAGACTAGACCAACTCTGCTTCCGTCTGAAATGACATCAACCCGGTCTTCTCGTTTGTCGTGTAACCGGCGGTGCGCAATGCCAAAAGCACGTCACTGAGATGAAGTTGATCGAGTGTGTAATGTTCGCGGATGGCTTTGCGAAGAATCCTGGCATAGACATGGCTCGGATTGCGTTCCTCATCGAAGGAGAGTTCCTCGATGACTTCGTTAATTAGGCGCTGCGTATCCCCGTTCTCAAGAACATGGGCGTCATGTGCGGTCTCGGCCACTGCGGGCTTCTGTACTGTCAGGACCAGATCGACCGTCACGACGCTCTCAGACCCCGAGTTTAGTCCCTTCACGGAGCGTTGGCCTTTGTCGAGAATGGCCACATGCGCCGGCGCTGCCTTGAATCCAGCATCCCTGATGGCACGCTGTACCAAGCCCCAGATGTGACCGCTGCTGTTGCCGAAAACCACGGACATATAGCGCCCCGGCTTGAGGACGCGAAACGCCTCGGAGAAGGCAGACGATAGCAGTGCTTCATAGCGCACCGATGCGTCTTTCTTGCGCTTCCCCGTCGTATGCACCACCGCCTCAGAAGCGTGATCGGTGACGGTGCCAAGCCATGCTTCGTGGAAGAGATTCATGTCGCTATAGAAAATGTTGCTGCCAAACGGTGGGTCGGTAAATACGTAATCCACCGAGGCAGAAGCCAGATGCGACAGACGATCCGCGGACGCGAGAGCGTATTCCATGTCTTCCTGCGGCTGCGTCTGGAGCAGGGGGGCTTCGGTGAACAGTATTTCGTCTGAGCGCAGCGCGGCTTCGATCTTCCTGCCAAACAGCTCGAAGACATTCCACTCGTAATAGACCGGCGCAATGTAATAGGTCTGGTTCTGCGCATTCAGCGGGCGCTGGGCACTCCACTGATAGCGGCGCGAGGCGCGTGGGAGAATGGCCGTGAAGGCAAACCGCAGCTTTTGCCGAAGCGCAATGTCCTCTACCGCGTTGATGGCGCGCCAGAGTTCGAGAAGGGCGATGGCGTTTCGCGGGGAGAAAAAGTCCGCCGTTCGCATCAGACCCGCTTTGCCGAGACCGGAGCGGCTATACATCTCGCGGTCCTTGTCGATGACAAGGGACGGGATTTCTTTCTGGCGCGGGTCTTTGGCCGCCCGGTCAATAAGCTTCAGATCGAAATCAGAGACTGCCTGTTCTGCCTGGCGTCCTTGCTCACTGCGCGCCACGACAAGGACAGGCACATCCGCGCCCCGGAGCCACTTGCGGCGAATGAACGGAGTCTGGCACGAGGGGCAGGATGCAGGCGGCGCACCTTTTGCGGATAGATGCCGGTAATATACGAGCGAGAATTCACAGGATGGACAGATGTACGTGAACGACCATACTGCGCGGACCATTTCGACCTTGGCGTTATCTGCGGTCCTGCACGTGTAGTACAGATCACCGATGGCTCTGGTCGCCTTAGCGACGACCTTGTCTGCCGTCTCGCGGAATAGCTTCGGGCTGACATTTGTCGCATAGCCCGTCGCGATATGACGGCCGAGAGCGGAAATGTCACTCAGACGGGCCTTTCGCCCCAGCCTGACGGCCGCGAGGCCGGTCATGCCGGAGCCCGCGAAGAAATCGGCAATCACGTCGCCCTTTTGGGTGAAGGTCTCAATGAAAGGCTCGATTGCGCCGACAGGGACCTTGGTCAGGTAGCCGTGACAGTTGTAAATGGCGTCGGTGCGCGGGACCGTGAGGGTTTCCGGCAGGTTCTCTAGGCAGGGTTTCACGGGTTGATTCTCCTTCAGAATCTGGCAATTAAGTGCCAGATGGGAAACGCAGAGTCTGTAGACTCATTGTGTGCATGTTCCTACCCTGATTGCAAGAAGGAAATCACGGCGGAAGTGTGCATCGCAACCCGAAAGAGATATTTGGCCAGAACGTCAGACGCATCCGTGGTGAAGCGGGGCTGTCGCAGGAGGAGCTTGCCTTCCGCGCCAAACTGCACCGAACCTACATCAGTTCTGTGGAACGTGGCGAACGAAATGTCTCACTTGAGAACATCTTCGCCATAGCGGAAGCCCTGCAGGTCGCCCCCGGCGACCTCCTGAAGGCCGGTGCCCGGAAAGGCTCCGACTGATGGGCCTTAAGACCGACACCAGTTTTCTGCGGTTTCTGAGTATGGGCGCTCTTGGCGTCCGGCAGACCATGAAGCAGCTCACAGGCATGGGTTTCAAACCCATCGAGTTGGAGCGTTACTGCGCCTCCAACAAAATCTGGATGACGAAAGTAAAGCGGCTTCGACTGCCCGACGTGCTGTGTGTGCGTACCGGACTCCGGCTGGAAATCAGGGCGAAGTCGGACCTCAAAATACGCATGAGCGACACACCTAACAATCCCGACCGTACCTGGGATGCGGGGTTGCGTGACGACGATGTAGCTGCGTTCATCGCAATAACAGAGGAGGAAGGGGGCGGACAACGTCCCGCCGACGAGGCCGTGTTTTTCTCCATAAAGTCGCTGCGGGCATCGGTCGCAGAATCAACCCTCGGGCCACCAAAATCGGCCTCCGAAGGTGCAGAGCGTGACCGCACCTGGCCAGCCATCATTCCATCCAGCAACGGTACGGTTCAGTCGGTCACAGCAGAAAAGCTCGTGGTCTCGATGCAACCGGCCACAGGCGGCAGCCGCAAGCAGACATACACGCTTAATGGCAAGAAACCCTACGTGCGTCCGGGTGAGAGCTTCAAGGGCGAGGTTACTATCCTTGCCGGCGCGCCGGAGAGCATGATGGGAATCTCCGCCTTCCTTAAGCAGGCTTACGACCCGCTCACGGCACTGCATGAGCCAAATGCCGTAGATCGCTACGCCGCCGCAAAATCTCTTCCGTACCGAGAGGACTTACGTGCCGCCGCGGTTCCCGCACTGGAATCCCTGCTCAAGACCGAAACGGAGGAACGTGTTGCCCTTGAGGCGGCTGGAGCCTCTGCTACACTCGGGTCGGCGCTCGGTCAGGACTATATCGGAAAGGTCTTGTGGGGCGATGGCCGCAAGGATCTCCGCATGGAAGCCGTGCTTATCCTTACAGAGTTGGGAAGCCCCTTTGCCCGTACCGAGTTGGTACAGGTGGCAGGTGATTCGAAGCTCGCTGGGGATGAAATCCGCCAAGCGGCCGTGTGGGGACTGGGCAAGTCCGGACTTAAAGCCTACGACAAGATTCTGCCTTTCATCGGCGACACGGACGAGAACCTTGCCCTGCATGCGATTGCAGCATTCGGGAGCGATACGCCCGAAGGCATTATCGGGCAGCTTGTGTCGGAACTCGTCGCAGGCGACTTGCGCCGCGCGTCTGCGGCCTCCGAAATTCTGCGGTTGATCGCAAATGAGGGGGTCCTAAAGCACCTGATCGAAGCAGCGGCATCAGAAAACGACTGGGTTCTGGCCACACTCGGAAGGCTGCCTGCAGCCTTGGTAAAACCCGCCGTCGCAGGTTCCGCACTCATGAAGCGCATCGCACCCATGCTGCTCATGGGCGAGGGCGCGAACTGGCTGGCATCGGAAGACCGCGTTATGGATATCGCGTTTCTCACCAAGCAGAACCTTTGACAGGATTGTAGTTGTAGCGATGTTCATCAGTCCGCCCTTAGTCGGCCTGATGCAAGCACTGTTTCTAGTCTTTCGGGTAATTTGTGCCCTGTCAGGCACGCCCCCCACTCACTTTAGCCTGGCGCGAACCTATCCCTTCAGCGGATACTGAATACAGGAATTTGGGCTTGACACAATGGGAAAATCGCGAACGAAAAAGATCGTATTTGGGGACGCCTTCGCAGGTTGCGGAGGCCTCTCGCTGGGGTTGTTGCAAGCGGGGCTTGAGGGCAGGTTCGCGATTGAACACGACAAATTTGCGTTTGCCACTTTGCGCGAGAATCTTCTTTCACGGGGAGCGAAATATAGGTATTCCTGGCCGCGTTGGCTACCCAAAGAGGCCATTGCCATCGGAGCACTCCTCAAGGAATACCGTTCTGAACTTGAGTCTCTCGAAGGGGCGATTGATGTATTGGTTGGTGGCCCTCCGTGCCAGGGCTTCTCGACCGCGGGCCGGCGGAGGCACGACGACCCCCGAAACCAGCTATTTGCCTCGTATCTGGAGATCGTCGACATACTGAAGCCAAAGGCCGTGCTCATAGAGAATGTTCGCGGCTTCACGATGGATTTCGACACGGATAAGAAGGTCAAGAATTATTCGCAAGAACTCAGGGAGAAGCTATCAGCGGACTACGACGTCTTTGAGGAGTTGCTCGACCTGTCGCGATTTGGCGTTCCGCAACAGAGAACCCGATATTTCCTTCTAGCCCTTCAGCCTGGATTCACCCAGGTCAATCCTTTCGACCTGTTGAGAGAGAGGCTGCCGTCCTTTCTCCGTTCCCTGTCGCTAAAGGCTCCAGTAAGCTCATGGAGCGCAATTTCTGACCTCGAAGTTTCACGCGGGGGAACACAGCCGTCCCGCGATACTCCCGGCTTTGAGGAGATCCGATACACAAAACCACTCACTCACTATCAGAAACTGATGGGCGGCGGCGAGTCGGCTCCGGCTGATCTCCGTCTGGCGCGACACTCTGCCGACATAACAAATCGGTTTCGGGACATTATTGATTCGAGCCATGCGGAAGGACGATTGAACACGACAATTAGCGACGCAATCCGGGTGCGTTACGGCATTCAGAAAAAGGCGCTGCGCGTGTTGGACCCGGATCGCCCAGCTCCAACCATCACGAGCCTGCCCGACGATCTACTCCATTATGGAGAGCCGCGGATTCTCACTGTCCGAGAGAACGCGCGGCTACAGAGCTTTCCCGATTGGTTTGCATTCCAAGGAAAATATACGAGTGGCGGGCACCGACGCAGGAAGGAGGTACCGCGTTTTACTCAGGTGGCGAACGCAGTCCCGCCTCTGGTTGCCCGTGCCATCGGGGAAATGCTAATTGACCTGTTCGATAGGAACGCCGGCAGCCGTGGCAGCCGGACCATCCGTTTGGAGCGCCGCCAACAGGTTCTTGAAGTCCATGCGTAATCCCAAGATCAGCTTCCGCAGCTCGCGCATCTCCGCGACGGTAACCGTTTTTCCATCGCTTGATGCGACAGCGCTCGGTTTCCCTTGCGGGACTAATACGAGGTGGCCGAGGTCGTTTCTCTTTGGGACCGTGTCCTGCTGATATTTGACAACCGACTCTCTGTATTCTTTGTGAACTTTGAAAGTCTCCGTCTTAAGCGCTCCGCCAAGCATTCGTAACCGATCATTCGCGGTTAGGATCATGTGCGCGGCGAAGAATTCTTCGAGCGTAGTGGCTACTTTAAGCTTTTCTGCGGTTTCGACGAGCCCTTTGATTCTTTTCTCGATATAGCCCAGGGCCGTCTTTAGCATCGCATCTCTGCCATCTGTATCGAGGCGCCCATGAATGATAATGAGACATTCATTTACTGTCTGGTCAATGTCGCTTGTCGCGCCCATGACGATACCACGCATATGATCCAGATCGAGCACTTTCTTTACGAGAGACTCGAATACACCCATTACCTCGTCGACCAATTCTTCCCGGCTCGCGCAATAGACACCCTCCAAGCCTCGGTCGAACGCAAGCCTCCTCAGAGCATCGGCAGGAGTTTGAGCGGAATAAAAGACGACGTCCTTGTATCTCACTGTCTCCCGAATCGAGGCAATCACATCCTGTCCCTGCAAGTTATTGCCTAAGTCCCAGTCGACTAAGACCAGATCTATTTCATCAGTGAATACATTGTCTTTGACGAGACCTTGGACCTCATCAAGTGTCTTGCACGCGGTCGAATTGAAGCGGAACCCTTCGCCCTCCATCTGCTTCTCGATTCTTACAACTTGAGAAGCGACGCGGTCTGGCTGGTCGTCAACCCATAAAACATTGAAATCAAGCCTCACTTCGTATTCCTCCCCGGTGCAATCTTGATGAGGAAGGAAAGGCCTTTGTCGGCGGAACCTTCTTCAAGCTCGATGCTCCCTCCCATCTCTCCGAGAACTTGGCGAACGTGATACAGGCCTAGCCCTGATCCTTGCGTGGTGGTGTAGCCCATTTCAAAGATCCGTTTGGGATTTGTGCCTTGCGCGATTCCTCGCCCATTATCGCTAACCCGGATCAAGAGGCCATTCCTATCAAGCGGCGAGAGTTCAAACTTGATCCAGGATGCCTTTGCCTTCCTGGAATTGTTGATCAGGTTGTCGACGATGATCGACGCATCGATGGGATTGAAACGCAATTTCAGGCCGGGATGGGTGTTCTCGACCTGGATGCGAAGACGCGCGCTCGCGGTGGTTCTTGCAATCTGCTCAATATAGTCGGTGATGAAGGATGCGAGGTCCGTCTCGATCTTCTCCGAGTCCAGCTTGAATTTTGCCTTCGCCGCAAACTTGGTTACCGCAAGAATCTTCCGGTTCAAGAAGGCAATCTGCTCCATCGCTTTGAGCAGAGTTTCTCGCGGGACGCTTTGCTTGCCCGCCGTGTCGGACAATAGATTCTCAATTTGCTGGGCAATGTCGACTGCGTAAATAGTCACTTGATGATGCAGGTTCAGGATTGTCGATGTGTCCAGATCGACAATCGCTTCCAGGAAGTGTGCCCGGCGCCGCTCTGTGTCCGCTTGAGACTGTGCCTCTTCAGCGGCGCTTTCCGCGTACTCGGCTCTTTGTGAAGCGGCTTCTGCAGCGGCCCGTTCGCGGTCGGCTACCTGCCTAGCTTCAGCTTCAGACCTTCTTAGTTCCTCAAACCGCTTTTCTGCGATTTCAAGCTTGGCGAGGAATCTCTTGTCGTTAGTCTTCTCGGCAATTGACCTGAGGCTTACCAACGATTCCTCAAACTCGCTCGACCTCTCATTGATGAGGTTCACGAGGCGTCGACTGTATTCCAGTAGCTCTACTTGGTCGTTGTCGACAAGGCTTGCCACGGCAGCAGAGACACGTGCGCGCCCAGGGTCGGTGAGCAGTCGTGAGAGGTCATCCGTGTTGGCATCTGCCTTATCAACCCACGATACGGGAACGACGTATCGCTCTAATCGCTTCAGGCAATGGTCCATCACCGCTTTGTGCAACTGCTTTACTGCCGGAGTCTCGATCAGGCCCTGGTTACGGCTCGATGCCTCTTGGAAGTCTTCGTCTGAACCATACACGTCGACCCGGCCAATGATCTCACGGGTGCCCAGGAAACGAGCGTAGCCCTGCTGCTTGCGCCTATCGAATCCAAACCAGTCATTGCCGTCCTCGCCGATCGGATAGACTCGAAACCCGTTGCGGAAGAGAAATACAGACCCAAACTGGACGGACGGCAGGCCCACCCGCCTGGCGAACGTGACCTTAGCGGATTGATTGAGGTAGTACATCTCACACGAGAAGCCAGATTGCTCCAGATGCTTGTAAATGTTTGGTTCACGAATCTTATAGATAAGTTCGCTGCGGTCAGTGAGCGAGCTCTCGATGTGGCCATCCTTGATGGAAACACGGATGAAGGTGGTCTTTTCCTCTAGTGCGGCAAAAATGAAGTTTCCCACCCGCCCGTTGACAATGTCCCGCGGAAGTGGCTCCTCACCTGACTTCGCGGCGCTCGCGGCAATTTGTTTGTCTGCAGCTTCTTCCGACGGGGCTATCAAAGAAATGCTGAATTTGTCGCCTTTGTCACCAAAGGGATTGATGAGCTTTGCCAGGGACGATTTGAGGGCCAAGATGCGGGAACGGTCCCATCCACGCCTGAGCTTCTTGATCTCTATTACTGTGCCATGCTTTAGGGAAGAGCCAAATTGTCCTAGTTCGGTTGGAAGGTCGAAGGCGCTTGATTCGGCATACCTAACCGGAATCTTCTCGAAGTGCTCTTTTGCATCCTTTTCAAAACGGTCCCAGTCCACTACCAACCGATGGATGGTTCCGACGCTGTCCCTCCTCGTCCGGGTCTGAAGGACGATCTGCTTCCCGAGGCGATCAGACGAAAAGCGGCCTATGCCTTTGCTGCCTGCGTAATGTTTCCGCTGCGCGACAACGTCACGAAAATCCTTACCCGCGCCGTTGTCTCTCTTCGAGGAGTAGGCAACAAACAGCCACTTATCCTTGAGGTCATCGTAGGACATGCCCGACCCATTGTCGGCGACGACTACATTGTCTTCCCCAAAATAGATCTTGACGGTGTTAGCGCCGGCATCGAAGGAGTTCTTTACGAGTTCGAATATCGCGACTTCATCATCCGTGATTAACTCCCGCCCTAGCACCGTCTTCAGGCCGGTGCTGACGTCAAAATTTAGGGACGTTGTAGCGGAACCCTTAGCTGGGGTTGTCGCGCGGGATTTGCCCTGAACCGGAATAAGGTCGGCCTCCTTGGTAGGCTTCTACACCCAAGGCAGCGCCAGCAGGCAACTACGCCTCGAATGAGCCTTGAGAATCAATCATTTCCTCAAAATTGTACTCTGCGGGGCGATCAATCTGGCCGAGATTGGAGCTGCTAACCTGTGCTGGTGGCTTTTGTGCTAATAGTCCCGCTGCGGATTGGCGGTTGTCTGGCGAGCTTGGGTTTGCCCGTTTGCGGAGGATGTTTGAGAGGCCGTTGACCAGATTGTTCGCCAAGGAATTCACGAAGCCTTGCGACCACCATTTTTTCGTCCTTCAGTCCGCATTCCCAGAAAACAGCTACCTTCCATCCAAGTGCGGCCAACGCTGCTTGCGCCGCCTCGTCCCGTCGCGCGTTTCGCACTATCTTTTCGTTCCAGTAAGAGCGATTTTGGGCAGGGATGCGCACTCCTTTTCCACAATCATGCCCATGCCAAAAGCATCCGTGCACGAAGATGACCTTTCGGAGCCGAGCGAAGACGATATCGGGATTTCCCGGCAGATCCTTCCGACACACTCTGAATCTGAAACCCAACCGATGGGCCAGGCTTCTGACCAACAATTCAGGCTTCGTGTCGCGGCTCTTGATGGCACGCATAATGCGGCTGCGGGCTTCCGGTGTTTGTGCCATTGCGAATTCCACCGTGGACTTCCCGATTATCGATTATCGTCAGGATACCGATCAATCATTTCAATGAAAATCATGCGGCTGCACTTCGAGAGCACGATCCGAAAGGGCGGTCAGGCGCGTCGCTTTGACGTGGATCCGCACGCACAACACGAACGTCTTCAACGACTCTGAGCTTGCTCCGACTTACAACGCCGCGCCGCAGACCTTCCAGCCCGTCATCCGGCTCAACGCTGAGACCGGCGAGCGCGAGATCGCCATGATGAAGTGGGGTCTGGTGCCGTACTGGTCGAAAACGGTCAAGCTCACATACTCGACCATCAATGCCGACGCCGACAAACTCACCACAAGCGGAGTATGGCGCGAGCCGTTCAAGCATCGCCGCTGCCTGGTTCCCGCCGACTGGTTCTACGAGTGGCCGGTCGTCGATGGCGAGAAACAAGCGCGCGCCTTCAGCCTCAAAGATGGCAGCCCCTTCGCCTTCGCTGGCATCTGGGATCGCTGGAAGGACAAAGAGACCGGAGGGATTCTGGAATCTTTCGCCATAGTGACGACTGATCCGAGCGAATGGATGGAGAAGTATCACGACCGCATGGGCGTCATCATCGAGCCGAAGAATTACGAGCGTTGGCTAGAACCAGAAGAGCCGCACAGCTTGCCGGTTGATCTGCTTCGTCCGCATTCCGAAGAGGATATGAAGAGCTGGCGCGTGAGCGATAAGGTGGGAAACACGAAGAACAACTGGGTCGAGTTGATCGAACCGATTCCCGACGAAATTACGAAACGAGAAAAGAAGACAAAGCGCGAGAAAATCAAGAAAGAACTACCGCCGCGGAGTCTCTTCGACTGATCGCAGGTAAATGTAGCTTCCGTGACCTTTGGGATCACTCTGTAACGGTCGCTGCACCACATGACTTATCGCTTCTCCAGCGGATTCAATTTCAGCGCCGTAACGGCGGATAACGCCACCTCGATGAAGTCCTTCACTGTCGCGCGCATCTGGTCTCTGCGCACGAAGAGCGCCGTCTCGACGCGGATTAACTCGTCCATCAACGGTTTGAAAATCACACCCCGACGCTGGAACCGAGATGCGGATTGAGGAATGAGCGCAACCCCCGCGCCATCCGCAGCGAAATCGAGAGCCTGGGTAATGGAATAGGCTTCCAGAAAATGGAGAGGATTGAATTTCAGCGTCCGCAGATAGTTCGCCACGCGGTCATAGAGCGAGGGGTGAACGCTTCGCGGAATCCATACCAAAGTTTCGTTCGACAACTCTCGCGCTGCCAGCCGGGAGTGAGTCGCCAGGCGGTGATTTTCTGCAATGCAGACACAAAACGGTTCATGTGCTACCCGCTCGATCCAGAGGGTCTTGTCCGTGATGGGCAGTATGCCAAAGGCGGCGTGAAGCTCTCCGCGCCGCACTCGCCATGCCAGCCGCATCGTTGTTGCGCTCCTGAGAACGATGGGCGGCGCCTCACTTCCCGGCAAAGTGAGTTGTTCGAGCAGGGGCAAGATGCGTCCGTGGATGTATGGGGAGTGGCCTACAGAGAAGGGGCGACGATGCAGGCTGGCTTCATAGTACGCAAGATCGAAGGCCAGCTTTGCCTGTTCCAGGCTCCTACGGATTTGCGCGCCATAGATCCGCCCGATGCTGCTTGGCTTCATTCCGTGTGATGTTTTATCGAAGAGATCAATCCCCAGTCCGATTGTCAGGGCTTTCAAGCTTCTTGAGATCGTGGAATGGGTCGTGTGTAGACGGTCGGCCGCCCTGACAAAATTCCCTTCTTCGAGAACAGCTTCGAGGAAGAGAAGCTGCTGCAATGACGGACTGTACCACATGGCACGAACCTCCCGCTGACAAGCACCGATGCTCCACAAATATGCGTCTTGAAGTGAGTGGCAGCATGGAAAACATTTCCGCGAAATTCCGGAAAATTCCATGCAGCGGACAAACAATTGAGGGAAAATGCTCCGCCCTTTCCTCTGCGAAGAATGCCGCCCGTTTTCCCATCCTCAGCGTGTCGGCGCCGCTGCCGCCGGGCTGGCGTCAACCCGCGAGACGGGTAGAACCCGAATCGAATAAGCGAATCGTTAAGAACTGGAATAATGCAAAGACTGGTCAGGACAACGAACTGCCGGATATGATCGGCTTTGCTTTAAAATCTAGGAGGAATTCAGTGCAATCTGGCGGGATTTTTAGAGGTAAACATGGAGCGAGGCTTGGGGTGTGCATTTCCGTCGCCTTTGCCCTGATTGCTGCCCTTCAGGTGTGCGGTCTCGGATATTCTGGAACGGTGCAGGCTGAAGCCCAAGCTATATCAGGAGACACAGCGAGTAGTTCGCTTATTCCTGAAAGGTCGCGGAAGGAAGCTCCTGCTCTTCAGATCAAGGGTATCGATGGGAAGCTGATTGATCTGGCGCAATACAGAGGTGAGGTTGTACTGCTGGACTTCTGGGCCGTGCATTGTGGCGGATGCAAACTGGAGATCCCGTGGTATGTCCAGTTCGATCAGGAATATCATCGGGATGGCCTGCAACTCATCGGAATCGATATGTACGGAGAAAACCCATCCCTCATCAGGCCATTCATGGCGGCAGCGCACATGACCTATCCGGTGGCGGTTGGTACGGATGCCATCGGACAACGTTTCCACGTTGGGGAAATGCCACTCACGCTCCTGATCGATCGCCAGGGTCGAATTGCATACTCCCATGCTGGAGTGGTCGATAAAGATTCCTTCGAGCGAAATGTCAAAGCATTACTTCGTTAGGACAGCAGCAAAGACCACGAAGAGAGCCGCTATGCAATCATCAATGTCTCTTGATAAGAGCCTGTCGCCGCCAGGCGATAGTGCCGGACGATCCACATGAGCGAAAGAGTAATATCATATCCTCTTTGTTATGGTGCATCGACGCATTCGGCCTTATGAATCGAAGGACGCTCCTTTCTTATGCGCGGTGTTTTTCAACGCCGTTAGAGTAGTGGGCTTGCGTGCTTATAGCGAAGAACAAGTCGAGGCGTGGGCACCAATGGCGCTGGATCCTGTGGCCTTCGAGGCACGCGCTAGAGATGGTCGTCTCATTCTAGTCGTCGTCGATGACAGTGATGTACCCGTTGCATATGGAGAACTAGAGAAAAACGGCCATATCGATCATCTATATTGTCGATTCGAGGTGTCAGGAACCGGGGTGGGAAGCGCACTCTACGATCAATTGGAAGAAAATGCTCGAGAACGCCAAATGGCGAAGCTCTTTGTCGAGGCTAGTGAAGTTGCGCGCCCGCTATTTCTGGCAAAGGGCTTTACCGAAATAAGACGGCAAGAATTCCGTTTGCGGGGCGTTCTCCTACACAACTACATGATGGAAAAGCGGCTTCTTGTTCCTCCGAAATAACAATTGCCGAACCATTCCGCGGAGATCTGACTCAATACAATCCAGATGCGGCTATTTGGTGGCCAGTTTTGCTTTCATCGCTGGAACCCAGCCCTCCTGAAAGGCAGGTTGCACGGTTCTCGCCAGTAGCAGCGCTTCTTCATAATGGGGCCGCGCTTCATCGGAATGCCCCAGTGCCGTCAGCACATCTCCAAGCACAGCGTTTGGAAGGACGGCATTCGGAGCGAGAGCCAATGCCTCCTGCGCCTTTGGGAGAGCCGCCTCCGCATTCTTTGCGTCGAGCAGATTCTGCGCCTCTTGGTCATCGCTGAATGCTGCTGCCAGTGGAATATTAAAGTTCCCCTGGTAGACGTAGACACCATGCTGGATTACGGCCACCGGCTTCAGGTGCTTGAACTGCTCATAGGGGTTTAGCGGAGCCGGGCCGAACTCAAAACCCTCCAGATCGCCATCGCTGATGAGAACTGTTCCGTCAACAGCAGGCGGTGCATTCAGTGGTACGTTCAACCACCAGAGGGTGTCGGTCGTGGGCAGGAAGTTGCACGGTATCCCATACGGGCTTGGGTCCACCGCGCCTTCCGGGAAATAGACGAACCAGCACTTTGTAATCTTATGTTCGTCAAGATAGTGCTTTACAGCAATGAGCTGCTGGCCCCAGTCCACATTGGAATCGCTGAGGTACTTGTGTGTGTTCGCCGGGCCACCCCACGCTTCATTTGCATAGGCCATGTATGCGGGGAAAACATGAACTGCCTCGAATGCCTGCCAGATCAGGAGCACCGCGACTGCATACGTCCACCGCCTGTTTATGCGGGTGAGGGTAGCTGCCGCACCTGCCACCAGAACGTAGAGGAATGCGTACATCGGCAGAATATGCCGCACACCAATGTTCATATTGGAACTCATGGCGACGGCAAGATAAATCGCCGGAGGCACAGTGAGAAAAAGAATCTCCCTCCAGCAGCGGAACCGGCTGGTTGCGATCAGAGTGATGGTTGCGAGAGCCAGGATGAGGAACGGCAGCGTGGACTTGATAAGAAGCACTCCTGGGAAATAAAGCCAGGTGCCGTGCGGATAAACCTTCCCGAAGAAGTACGCCGTATAGATGTCATCGACGAACTGAATGTCGGCCATGCCGTATAGGTAGGATTGAGGCAGAAGATGCAAGTGCGCCGCCGTACCAAGAATGTGTGCTTCCAACGGTTTTGACATTTGTTGCAAGTAGGTGGCGAGTGGCGGATTCAGGGAGAGTCCAGCAGGCCGCGCACTGTAACGGGAGCCATAGAAGGCCCACAGCACCAAAAAGCCGATGCAGACCGTGGCGACGAAGGCCCCGGTCAACCGAGCGAGATTTCTGGCTCTCTGGCCGCCGGAGTCGCGCCGCAAGCTCTCGCAGATCACCAGCGCCAGAAGCATTGGCAACAGGAGGATACCCGTGTGCTTGGATGCGAACGCCAGGCCCGTCGCTCCGCCGGCAATCAGGAGCCTAGCAATGGACGGCGCTTTGACATAACGATAAAAGCAATAGATCGAGGCAAGGATAAAGCACGATACGCCCACATCCGTTGTGACCAGCGCGCCGTGAGCCAGGAAGTTTGGATCGAAGACGAAGAGAGTAAGTGCAATGAATCCGGCGGTTGTGCCGAACATCTCGCGGGCTGTGCAGAAGATCAGCAATGCAAGCAGCAGAGCGAAGACGGAAACCGCCATGCGCGCCCGGAAGAGAATACCCTTGCCATAATTCCACGCCGCAAAATCTCTGCCATCCAGAAATGCTTCGAGCTTGAATTGGCGATGCTGAAGCTCAGGAACGCGGAGTTGCGTAGAAAGCAGCGGGAGCGCGGCCACCAGCTTGACCAGAGGCGGATGTTCCGGGTTCAGCCCGAAATCATCGTGCTTCCACATCATGTATCCGGTGAAGAGATGATCGCCTTCATCCCAACTGATCGATTCCTGCCTCACCGAGAGAGCCAGTTGCAGAAAGAGAACCAGGAGCAGACATGCGACACCGCAAACTATCCAAGCCCGGCGACGGGGCTTCTCCTGAGAATGCGTTTGGTTGGGACCAGTCATTGGTGAGCGACTTTCTCCAGAGGTGACAGTTCAGAAACCGATTCGACGAGATTCATGGCATCAGCCATAGCGAAGCGCCCTCACGGGATCAACGGTTGTAGCCCGCCAGGCAGGAATGAGGCAGGCGATGGCAGCAATGGCGATCAGCAGAAGTGCCGCTCCAGCCAGGACAAAAGCATCCGATCCCTTCATCACGATCAAAGCGCCGGCCAACTGACACAAAGCTAGTGCCAAAACCCAGCCGCCGAGAAGCCCGACTCCAATCGTTGCAGCGACGGAGCCAAGCACCGCCTTGAGAACGTCCCAGTGCTGTGCTCCCAAAGCGATTCGCACGCCGAATTCGCTGGTGCGCTGCGCGACCGAGTAGGCAACGACGCTGAACAATCCGACAGCGGCAAGAATTAGGGCAAGTAAAGAGAAACCGGAGAACAGTGTTCCGATCAGTACCGCACGCGCCCAGTCGGGTTGATGCCGCATCCACTCTTCCAGGTCGCGCGGCTCCGGTTCTGTCGTCTGGCCTGCGTTAAGTTTTTGCACGCTGCGTCGAATCGCGGGCAGCAGCGCCAACGGCTGTCCCTCTGTACGCACGAGGATTTGCGTGCCTCGCGCCAACAACACCGAAAAGGGGGTATAAATCGCGGGCTTCACCGGCTGCTCCAGCCCGTCGTTCACCGCGTCCCCGACAACTCCGATAATCTCGATCCAGTCGCCTTCTTTTGGTGCAGGAAGGCTGTACTGCAAATAGCCGATTTTCGGCAGGCGAATAAATTGACCGATGGGGTTCTGACCACGGAAGAACTCGCGCTGCATCGTCTGGTTGATGAGGCCAACCTGATCGCCGCGTGCGCTCTCGGCGGAATCCCAAAGCCTCCCGCTTAGCAGCGGCATCCGCAATACGTCGAAGTAGGCCACGCTGACAAAGTGCGTCGAGATGCGGCGAGATTCTGTCTCGAAGTGGCCGCGAAGCACAAACGATGTGTCCCAGCCGCTGTCGGGTGGCGTGGCATAAAGCGAGACGGCGGCTCCGGTAACACCCGGAGTCGATGCAACTGCATCTCTGAGAGTGCTGAGATACTGTCGCCGGGCCTTCCATGTTGGATAGGCGTGTTCATCAATAGGAAAACCAATCTCCATGACGTGGTGAGGGTCGTAACCGAGAGGCCGATGGGCAACGCGCAGGAATGCCTGCATTGCTGCGCCTGCGCCGGAAAGCAGGACGACAGTGAGGGCAACCTGGCCGGCGATGAGAAAACGATGCAGCAGTTTCCCATGTACATGCCCCGCCACCTTGCTGCAGCTTGCCCTCAAAACCTGGTCAATTTGAGGCCGCGAAAACTCCAACGCACCCGACAACCCTGAGAGAGTGCCGCAAATCAGGGAAAGCACCACACAAAATACCAGTACCGGCAGGTTGATGCGGATCACCGCCTCCCCAGGAAAGGACGACTGCGGCAGACGGTTTCGGATGAAATCAACAAGCTGATAAGCGAGCAGAATGCCGACTCCCGAACCTGCAACGGATAGAAGTACGGATTCGGTCAGCAAGGAGCAGAGCAGTCGAAGCCGGTTGGCTCCGAGCGCCGATTTCACGGCCACTTCGTGCTTGCGGGCCGTGCCGCGGGCCATGGTCAGGATGGAAACATTGCTGCATCCGATCAGCAGCAACAGTCCCACCGCGCCAAGTAGCAGATACAGAATCGGCCCGACCTGATGCTCAAAGACTTCATTGAGCGTTGTCAGGTGGGGCCGTAAGTCGCGCGGAAACTGCTGCGGGTTTTGTATTGCAAATTGTCGTAGAAGACTGCCCAACTCCGCCTGTGCTGTCTTGATACTCACGCCCTGCTTCAACCGCAGATTGATTTCGAGCTTTTGAGCGGGATCATCGGAAATGCCGGCTGGCAGGAAGAGATCGCCGTTGCCCCAGGTGAAGCGTGGCGGAGCCACGCCGACAATGGTGTAGTTCGCATGATTGAGTTGAATGGTTTTGCCTACGATATGAGGATTACCATCGTAGTAGCGCAGCCAGAATTTATAGGCCAGAACGGTGACGGGCTGTGCCACCTGTCCGGGGGAAACGTCAGATGGCTGCAAGCCACGCCCCAACAGAGCATGGACGCCGAAATAGTCGAATCCGTTCGGCGTCAGGTCGGTCGAGGTAAGGGCCTCCGGCAGATCGTTTCCGGTGATGTCCCATTCGCGGTTGCGGTAGCCAACTGCACTCTCAATCGAGGATGCCTGCCGTACCTCGCGGAACTGCGACCCTGAATAGAGCGGCCAGACGAGATGACCGGCGGCATCCTGAACCAGCAGATGGACCATTCGATCCGACGCGGGGTAGGGGTAGGGATTCAGCAACACGCCGTAGATCACGCTGAACACCGCGGTCGTGGCACCAATGCCCAGCGCAAGCGAAAAAATGACGATCAGCGCATAACCTGGACTCTTCGACAGGCTCCGCAAGCCAAAGCGCGCATCGCGGAGAAAATTTTCGATCACGGGAATCGTGCTGCGCTCGCGGTACGCCTGCTTGGTACGTTCCATCCCGAGGCCGATCAGAGCTTGCCGCTGCGCTTCTTCAGACGGCATTCCGCGTTGCAAGTTGTCGTCAATATGCAGTTGCAGATGGCTTTCAAGTTCTTCCGCGATTTCGTGTTCACGGTCTCCGGGTTGGAAGACACCACGCAGACGGCGGCTCCAGGCCCGCAGCCGTTTCATGCCAGATCCTTTGCGGGTGACAAAAATCGGGCAAGAATCTGAGTCGCCTGCTCCCAGCTCTCCGCTTCTTTCTGGAGTTGCTTCTTTCCGGCGGGCGTGAGCTTGTAGAACTTGGCCTTACGGTTGTTTTCCGAGAATCCCCATTCGGACTCGATGGAGCCTTCCTGCTCCAGTTTCAGCAGCACCGGATAGATCGTCCCGTAGTTCAGAGAGAACGCGTCGCCGCTGATCTGCTCGATACGCCGTGCGAGGCCATACCCGTGTTGCGGCCCCATCAGTTCCAGCGTCTTCAGCGCCATCAACGCCATCGTTCCCAGCCACACTTCCGGCTTTTCGCCCATCGAATCGCTCCTATTGCAATACAATAGGACATCGCCTTATGGGAGCGCAACAAAAGAGGATATTTCCAGCCGGAGGCCCTAATGCGAAAGCACTTGCTTGTATACCTTTGCGTGGCATGTAGCGTTTTTGCTTGCTGGGGACAAAGCGAACGGCCAGCACAGCGGGCGCTCGCGGAACTCAGTTATCGTCCTGCGGGCAAGCTCATATATGTCCCCGTCCAGGTGAACGGCTCAGGCCCTCTGACCTTCATTTTCGACACTGGCGCCCCAAACAGCTTGATAGATACGTCCGTGGCAAAAAGACTGGGCATCAAGGCGCTTTCCAGCGGGGTAATTCATGGGGCTGGCCGAGGTGCGGTCACGGCTGACGACGCCGGAGATGTAGCCTTGACGGTTGGCGGGCTCACGACTCATGTCCCGCACATGAAAATAGTTGACCTCTCAAAGGTGCCTTTGCCGGCCAGAGCCGATGGCTTGCTCGGCGCTGAGTTCTTGGAGAAATATGTGGTCCGTATCAACCCGATGAAGCACAGCATCGCGTTCTACGATCCGAAGACGTTTGTATATCGAGGTAAAGGCACATCCATACCTCTGGAGCTTACGAACAGCCGCCTGTATGTACAAGTGGACCTTGAAGCAAGACCGGGCCAGCTCGTGGAACGGCGGCTCAGAGTGGATACAGGTTCAGAGGATTCGATTGATGACGATACGGTAAGGAGTTCCGCAAACCTGCAAAAGACAACTCTGGGCAACGGCCTTGGTGCCAGCTACGAGGGCATTTCAGGTGTGTACGACAAAGTGGTCATCGGACCTTACACCTTTCGACATGTGTGGGGTCCGGATGGAGCCGTGCCGATTATCGGTATGGAGATGATGCGTCGATTCACCTTAACATTCGTGGCGCAAAGAGGGCTGCTCTACTTGGAACCTAACGCCAATTTCCGTGAACCGATTCCTCCTCCGAGTTAACCAGCCTCAGCGAATCTACGGCGAGATTTCCCAATGTATACGCCGCGAGTCGTGATCGGGATGAAGCCCGAAACATTCGTAGAAGGCCCTTATCTATTGGATGTTAATAGGAGAACAGTATACCAGCCTTGACATACTTGTTTAGAACTACTATTGTGCTCTTCTATGAAGAGAAAATCTCAATACCGTGACCTCTTTCCCGGCGCGCTCGAACTCATGGTCCTCAAAACCCTGAGTTGGAGGCCCATGCACGGCTATGCACTCGCCCAACGACTCAAGGACGTTTCCGAAGACTACCTCCTCATAGAGGAAGGCTCTCTCTATCCGGCACTGCAGCGCATGTTGAAGAACGGCTGGCTGGAGACGGAGATGGGGCTTTCGGCCAGGAACCGTCCTGTGCGGATTTTCAAAGTGACAGAAGCGGGCAGGAAACACCTGGAACAGGAGCTTGCGAAAGTCGAGAAGATGTTCGCCGGATTCAACCGCGTGCTTGCGCTGGCAGGACAGTAGGAGGCTCTATGGGCTGGTTCCGACAGTTGTTCTCCCGTCGCCGTCGCTATGACGAACTTTCCGAGACGATCCGCGAGCACCTGGACGAAAAGATCGCCGACCTGATGGATCGCGGCATGACGCGGGAGCAAGCGGAGCGAACCGCTCGCCTTGAATTTGGCAATGTCGCTCGGATCGAAGAACGTAGCCGCGAAGTATGGCGGTGGCCGAGGCTGGAAGGAGCTGCGCGAGATGTTCGTTACAGCGTTCGGAAGCTGTGTAAATCGTCGGGTTTTACGATTACTGTTCTCCTTACGCTGGGCCTCGGCATCGGTGCGAGTATTGCTGTTTACAGTCTCGTAGACGCCGCCCTGCTCCGACCGCTTCAATTCAGGAACGAAAAGCGCTTAGTACAAATCTTTGAGGACAGACCGGCAATTAACCTGCTCCATGACACTCCTGCTCCAGCCAATTATTTGGATTGGAAACGGCGTAATCATGTTTTCTCAGAAATGGGGGCAGCTAACGGGGACATCTTCACGATTACAGGAAATGGTCAGCCTCAAGAAGTCGACGGAGCTAAGATTACGGCGAATCTACTCCCGCTTCTTGGCACAGAACCATTCATCGGCAGGAATTTTACGGCAGATGAAGATAAGCCAGGCAATGCAGTTGTTCTCATCAGTGCCGGGATATGGCAACAACGCTATGGCTCGGACCCGCATATCGTAGGCAGAACCATCCACCTGAATGGCACAGACTATCGCATCATTGGCGTCATGCCGTTCGGGTTCACTTTTCCTGACCGCTCCGACCTATGGGTTCCACTCGCGCTCACCACTGCGGACCAACTCGAACGTGACAGCCATTTCCTTGAGGTTTACGGGCTGCTCCGCCCTGGAGTCTCCATTCAATCCGCACGACGGGAAATGTCCGACATCTCACTTCAACTGGAGCATGAGTATCCGGCGACCAATCGCGGGTTGAGCACGTCCGTTATCCCCTTGCGAGAGCAATTGCTTGGTAGCTCTCGCTTGGCAATTTTTGTGCTCGTCTCAGGCGTTGCGACCCTCTTGCTTATTACCTGTGCCAACATCGCCGGACTCATGATTGCGCGAGCAGCGAACCATCAGCGTGAAGCAGCCGTCCGAGTAGCTCTGGGAGCAAGTCGCTTGGAGTTGTTGCGGCAAGGATTGGCAGAAAGTTTCGTGCTCTCCTTTGGGGGTAGTGTGCTTGGAGTGCTCTTCGCGTTGGTATCAATGCCGGTCATGCAACACTTCGTACCGCAGACCATCGCGGCCTGGGCACATCCAGAGCTGAATTGGACAGTCTTGCTTTTCACCGTTCTTGTCGGTGCAACCGCGGCTCTTATATTTGGCCTCTTTGGTCAGGGTACGACTGCCATGCGACCGCAGGAAGCATTAAGTCAGGGCAGTCGAGGTTCCACGGACACCAGGCAAAAACTCCGGTCTGTGCTTGTAATCGGAGAAATTGCGTTAACCACAATCATCCTCACTAGCACGGGACTGCTCGGCGGAAGCTTTTGGAAACTTATCCATACTGATTTGGGATTTAACCCCGATTCCGTTCTCACCATGCGAACAGAACTGCCCGTTTCATCCCAAACGCCCTACCGTGAGTTCTCGGCTCGCGTCAGCTTCTATAAACGTGTTCTCGACCGGATCGAGCGCCTACCTGGAGTCAAATCTGCTGGCTATACCACCTTCCTTCCATTCACCAATGCGGGAGGGTCAACCACGGTTCTCATTCAAGGCTCCTCTCCATTGCCAATTGGAAAGGTAAACAATGTCGATTTGCGTGTCATTACCCCGAACTACTTCCAGACTCTCGAAACGCCGCTTCTCAAAGGACGCACTTTCACTGAAGCAGATGGGAAAAATAAGACACCGTTAGTTGTTATCAATCAGAAGATGGCACAACACTACTGGCCAAACGGCGAGGCAGTTGGAAGGCAGTTTCGATTCGACGATCCCGGAACGCCGTGGATGACGGTAATCGGTATTGTTGGCAATGTTCGCCAGGTAAATGTCGAAACGCCGAGTCGTGCGGAAATGTATTTCTCATACGATCAGAATCTAGGCATTCCCGGATATTTTAAGCCCCGCGATCTCGCAGTTAGAGTTGTGGGCAATCCTGACAATTATGCGAATGAGGTGGAGGGGGCGATCTGGTCGGTTGATCCCGAAGAGCCTGTCACAGATATTCAATCGATGCGCCACCTCGTGAATACCCGGATGGAAACCTACAGTCTCGAAGCCAAGTTTTTTACGTTTTTCTCCTGTGCTGCTCTGCTGATCTCGGCACTCGGCATTTACGGCCTTATGAGCTACAGCGTAACGCGGAGAACCCAGGAGATTGGCATACGCATGGCGCTTGGCGCAGAACGAAGACAGGTTCTAGCTTCATTTATCACCGCAGCATGTCATCTATTATTCATCGGCATTGCGTTGGGTGTTATCGGCTCAGTTGTCGCAACGCGGTTATTAGGAAACATGCTCTACGGGATTTCGGGCGTCGCTTGGGGCGTTGGCGTGCTTCCGCTTCTCGTGCTTTCAGTTTCGGTAGCACTCGCTGCATACATACCGGCGCGTCGTGCCAGCGCTATCGACCCCATGCAGGCATTGCGGTCCGAATAGAGAGAATCGAATGAACTGGTTCAAACAACTGTTTTCCCGCCGCCGTCGCTACGAGGAGCTTTCCCAATCCATCCGCGATCATCTTGACGAAAAGATCGCCGATTTGATGGATCGCGGCATGACACAGGAGCAAGCGGAACACGCAGCGCGCCGCGAGTTTGGCAACGTCACTCGGATCGAAGAGCGCAGCCGCGAAGTCTGGCAGTGGCCGACGCTCGAATCTATTTGGACAGATACGAAATACGCTTTGCGCCGGTTG
>Ga0335075_10003203_pt1 | contig 26068 bp, 21 predicted proteins | sample Lox_Sample_24_FD_206723 | JGI IMG/M metagenome (GOLD analysis project Ga0335075, IMG submission 206723) | Soil microbial communities from Loxahatchee National Wildlife Refuge, Florida, United States - Lox_Sample_2.4 | ecosystem: Environmental > Terrestrial > Soil > Wetlands | place: USA...
CGTTTTCTGGCTTCATTCAATGCGACCAGAATCAGCACGGCGAAGGTGACCGCAACCAGCGAAATCGCCATCATGCCGTGGAGCTGCTCGACTTCCCCATAGAGCAACGCGAGCCCCGCGAAGACGAAGAACAGGTGCGCGCAATAGACGTGCAGCGAGGCTTTACCCAGGGTCAGAAAAGGTTCAATTGCGACCGCACGCAAAAGATATTTCCTCAGCCAGTAAAAAACGACCATGAAAGACACCAGGTTGAGTACGCGCAGCGGGCCGATCTGCCACTTATCCAGCCACATTCCCAGCGCCTGTTGCGTCAGGTGCGGGCCCAGCCAGCTATGGCGCACGCCCACGAAGAACAGGCAGACAGCGGCTGCCACAATCGCACCCCAGTTGGGGATTTTCCGCAGAGGAATCCCGTCGACGGCCGACTTCGAGCCCAGCCACAAGCCTGCAATCCAAACCGCCTGCCAGGCAAACAGGTTGAAGGCTCCCGTCTCCTGCAGCGGAATTCGAAGATGCGTGACGCTGACGATGGCGTTATGCGCCAGGTCTCGCAGGCCAAATTGGGCCAGCAGCCAAACCGCGCCGCTGGCTGTCAGAATCTTTTTCCATCCATAGCGCCACGACGCCGAAAGCACCAATGGCGTGAAGAAAAGAAAGGTGACATACATGGGCAGGATGTCGAGCAGCGGCGGGCAATAAATCAGCAGGATGGAACCCACAATCGCGACTCCTGGATGCGCCAGATAAAAGTCGAGAAGATTGGTCAACGCTGCTTTGTGGGTGTGGACGGCGACCGCCGCGGCCACAGTAAACGCAAAACCCAACAGCAGCAGGTGATAGCCATAGATTTTCAGCGAGCGCTTCCATAGCTTGCGTCGAACCCGAGGCTCGTCCTGCAGCAACTCGCGGACGTAGAGCCGCCCCACCAGCAGCGCGGAGAGAAACACGAAGCCTTCCGCCGAGGTGACGTAGCCGATCGGCTGATTGACGAAGTCGCTGAAGCGGGTGGGAAGATGCGTCAGCGTCATCCATACCAGGAAGAGCCCTCGCAAGGCATCCAGTTCAGGCCGGCGTTCAAGTTTTGGAAGATGCATCATGACACGCCCGCTGCGGAGACAATATCTAGTTAGACGTCCGCCAGGGGAAGGAGTTGCGCCTGAATGTGGGCGGGGCGAAACAAGTGGATTTGTAACCTGAAGAAAACAATTGCGCGGCTATTCCCACCTGGAAGTATGCCGCTTGAGCCACCAACAGGGAGGGTTCCACTTCTGTGGAAAAATCGAGCGGCTGCATATTTCCTGGGTGGTTCCCATCAAGTCATATTCCGTCTTTTGCCCTTTCAAGGCGGTAGCCAAAAACTCATTGACTTCAACCGTGCTGTAGGCCGTACCGTGCGCGAGGCGAACCTGAAATACCGCCCAATCTCCGATATACAGCAGCACAATAACAGCGACCAGGACAGGAAAGTAACGAATCAGCCAACCGAGCCAGCGCCGGATCATCAGGCAATTTCTCCGCGTGCAAAGGCGGTGTTGCCTAACTCACACGCCAGAACGTCAATTCGATATCGAGTCTGCCGGAACATTTTCGCCTCGCACGGAATCTTCTCCATCATAGGCGAGCGAAGCTAGTTGGTCTGGTTATTTCCATCGCCGTCTTTGGGCATTTCGATGTAGGCGATACCGAATCGCGTGGACCCGGAATGCGACTCATCAATCCCGACGAGTCGGTAGCGTGTGGGTCGGCCGGCGCGCAGTTCGTGGCCACTGGAGGAATCGCCTTTGGAGTCGGAGTTGATGCCGGCGTCATCGCTGCAGGTGAGTCCGGTGCGCGTCACCGTCAGCGGGCCCACCGGTTTCCCATGATCGCACTCCAGAACCTGGCCATAATGCGACAGCGGCTTGCGATAGAAGGCCAGGACCTGCGCTGGGGAATTGGGGGTGACATAGCTGGCGGCCTTCACCAGGAAATGTATGTTGCCGAAGCTGAATCCAAGATCGACCGCGGAGTCAGAATCTTTGTCGTTTGGATTTTTATAGGGTGTGGCGCCGGGATATTCCGGCAGTCCGATGTCCGCAGCGGTGACGTGAGTGTTGGCATGGAGCGCCAGGTTAAAGTCTGAATCCTTTTTCGCGTCTGAATTCTGAGCCACACAGGCAGCGCTGCAAGCGGCGAGAATCGCTGCGGCCAGAATTATCCTTGATGTTGGAAACATCCGTCGAGTTGGCAAGGTCATTGTGTTCACTCCAATCGAAACCTGTCTGGATTGAAGTACGCCCCTACCGAGCGCAAAGTTCCCTTGACGCGCGCCAGGCAAGCCAGAAGCCGCAACCGCTGTTTCCGTGCGTGGAATAGCCGACTGATCCAAAAAGGGTATAGTATGTGCTCGATTCGTGAAACCTTCGCGCGGATCGAACGTCACCTTCTATAGAAACAGAAAGGCGTGCGCAGGATGCTCCTGTGACATGCAAGGAGAAAGGTTTTCCATGGGCTCACTCCGGTTCTTCGGCTCACTTGTCCTGATCGGCGGAATGACTGGCGTCGTGCTGCCAACCGCTTGCAGCCTGCTGGCGCAACAGGCCAGCACCCAACCGGCGACCATGAGCCGCCTGGTTGGATCGGTGGTTTCAGTGAAAGGTCAATCGCTGACCGTGAAGCCGGATTCTGGAGCACCGACAACGGTTACGGTTGCCGACTCAGCACGCATTCTGGAAACGACGCCGGGGGCAAAAACGATTGCAGGCGCGAAGCCAATTCACCTGACAGATTTGAACACTGGCGACCGCGTGCTGGTCGCAGTGAGGCCTGCTGCCGACGGATCAGGTCCGACCGCAACCCTGGTGATTGCCATGCGGGAGGCCGACATTGCCAAGGAGCACCTGGCCGAAGAAGAAGACTGGCAGCGACGCGGGATGGGCGGAATTGTGAAATCTGTCGATGCGGGGGCCGGCACGGTGACGATTGCTCACCTGAACACGACGGTGACGATCCATACGACGCCTAAAACGGTGATCCGGATGTATGCACCGGGCTCCATCAAGTTCAGCGATACGAAGGTTTCCACTCTAGATCAAATCCAACCCGGCGACCAGCTACGCGCCCGAGGAGATCGAAGCGCGGACGGCACACAGATGCAGGCGGAAGAAATTGTTGCCGGCAGCTTCCGCAATATTGCCGGTTCGGTGGAGTCTACGGATGCGGCTGCGAACACGCTGACGGTGAAAGACTTCAAGACGAAAAAGCCGGTCGTCATACATCTGAACGCGGATTCTCAGCTGCATAAGCTCAGCCCGACAATGGCTGAAGCAATTGCGGCACGCCTGAAGGCGGGTTCTGCGGGCCATGAGGGTCAGAGCGGCTATGCGCACGCTGGAGGCACAGGCCATCCGTCCGCAGCGGCAATGCCATCCGCGTCGGCTCAGCCCGCATCGGGTCAGGTATCGACCGAGCCGGGTGCAGGACACCGCGGGGACATCTCGCAGATGTTGCAGCGCACTCCCGTGATTCAGTTGTCGGAACTGCATCGCGGCGAAGCGGTGATGATCGTCGCAACCCAGGGCGCGCCCGGTTCGCTGACCGCATGTACATTGCTCGCCGGAGTGGAACCCATCCTGAGCGCCTCGCCCTCGGCGGGACAAAATCTGTTCTCGGCTTCCTGGAGCCTCGGCGGACAAGGCGGTGCCGCGGCCGGTGGTGGTGCACCCGGCGGTGGCCAGCAGTAGCCTGAAGGCAGTTCCAATTGCAGCGGGCAGGCTCGTTTAAACGAGCCTGCACCTTTCTTCAGGCAGGATTCCGATTGGGTGCTTCGCGGGCGGGCGGCGTGAGAAAGTACTGAAGAAAAATCAGGTCAAGATATCGGTCGAACTTGTAACCCACCTCGCGCAGGTGTGCGACCTGTACAAATCCAGCCCGCTGTAAGAATTTGATCGATGCCTGATTCTCGGAGTCCACTCCGGCAATCATTGTATGTTTGCCCAGGGCTGTGGCTCGACGAATCAGCTCTGCGAGCAAAGCTTTGCCAATCCCCTGCCCACGCGCGGACGCGTGAATGTGGATTGTTCCTTCCACCGTGAATCGATAGCCGGGCCAGGAACGAAAATCTCCGAAGGTCGCAAATCCCTTGATCGCGGTGCCCTCAGTGGCAACCAGCACAGGAAACCCCTGCTGCTGTCGCGCTCGCCACCAAGCCAGTCTGTCTTCCACGGTCGCCGGTCGATCGCTGTAGATCGCAGTGGAATGGGTGAGGACCTCGTTGTAGATTGCGGTGATCTCGCCGAAGTCGGATGCAACAGCTTCACGGATTTCCATTCGTCACCCTCGGCGGCTGAAACCGGACACGAAAATCGCACCATTGCTTGCCACAGCGGCTCAGTGCAGGCTACTGATCATTTCCGCCAGTGCCCCCATCTTCCTGAATCTGGGTTGGCTGCCCGCCTGCCAACGGCACAGACCACAATGTGCCGCCTCGACCTCCCTGGTAGACAAAATCCTTCATCTGGATTTTCAGGGTGCATTCCTTTTGCTTGTCGCTGCCCAATTCCGGCAGCAGCACGACCACTTCCAGATTGTTCTTGCCGTAGCGTGCCGGATAGGTGTCCGGTGCGAAAGTATGACGAACCGGGGTACTGCATGAATATTCGAAATCCATCCCTTGTTTGGGAGGCGCTCCGGGCTGCCCGGTCATAAGGTTGCCGTGGCCATAACCCTCGATCCATCCATGGCGGCCATGCCAACGAGAGTGGATTACCTGCAGCCGCATTGGATAGTCATGCGATTTCGCAGATATCGGAGTAGAAAACATCGCGACAATCAGGATCGCTGAAACAGTGAAAATTGGACGCTTCAGAATGCGAACCATCACAGTAGCCTCCATGCAAATGCGACTTTATAACTTCGCATCCTACACCGAAGCCTGGGCCGGCCATGAAGAATTTTTGAAGGTAGAAAAGGCGTCCACTGGGGGACGCCTTTTCAATAACACACAAGAGAGAATGGTGAGTGGGTGATTTAGTTCGGCATCAACACCACGTTGATCACTGTATCACCCCGTTAGACTGGATGACATTCGGAATGGTAATCATCGCCGTGCCACCTTTTTCATCGGTCAATATGTACTTGCCACCCTTCATGATCGCAGTGAGCGGACCGCCCTCAACTGTCTTGAGCTCGGCCTTGCCGTCACCTTCTTGATCATTTTCTTCAGATCCCTGGTAATGAGTCTGCCCGGCACCCGATGGTAGGTGCGGATGAAAACTTTGATTTTGCGGCAATTCTGAAAAAAGAAGCGCCTCAGAAAAATTTTCCTAAGCCGAGTGATGGTTGCGCTTGTGCGCTGGGAATCGGACTCGTATGATCAAGCGGAGAACATGAAAATGACTGCCAAAGACATGCAATCCACTCCGTTGCTGCGGGAAAAGTCCCGCCTGATGTCTTCGTCGGAGATTGAGCGCACCCTGGTGCGGCTGGCGCATGAAATCGTCGAGAAAAATAATGGCACCGACGCCCTGACTCTGGTCGGAATTCACCGCCGAGGCGTTCCGCTGGCGAAGCGACTGGCGAAGCTGCTGGAGACGATCGAGAAAAAGCCGATCGATGTGGGAACGCTCGATATCAGTTTCTATCGAGATGACCTGACCACCCGTGGACCTCGTCCGGTGGTCAATCCCGGCGCTCTCGGATTCGATGTCACGGGTCGCGATGTGGTGCTGGTGGATGATGTGCTGTACACCGGCCGCACTGTACGTGCAGCCCTGGATGCGCTGATCGATCATGGCCGCCCGAAACGCGTGCGGTTGCTGGCGTTAATTGACCGCGGACATCGCGAGCTGCCGATCGAGGCAAGCTTTGTCGGACGCACAATCCAGACCACAGACCGCGAAATTATCGAAGTGAAGCTGGACGAGACGGACGATAGTGAGCAGGTATTGCTGATGGAACGAGTCGACGGATGAACCCTGCGTGGCCCCTTTTTGCCATCGCATTCGGATGATGTTGAACGGAAGCATGCCAATCAAACGGAAGACGGCGACGAGTAAAGCGAAAACAAAAGCGCCCACGGCCAAGACCCCTGGCAACGGAGCGAGCAACAGTCATTCTTCTTCGAAACGCCCTCTTGTAGCGCTTGAGATTTCCCCGACAATCGCGCCGGGGAGCAAGATTGCGGTGCCCAAATTCCATGCAACTGTCCCGCTGGGGTATGTTCATCCGGGTTCTTCCATCTCAGTGACCCACTTCACGCTGGAAGATGTGGATCGTATCCTGACGGAAGCCGCGGAACTGGAAGTGATGCCGGCGTCGCGTCGAGCCCAACGCTTTGCCAAGCGTCGTGTGGCGCTGCTGTTTTACGAGTCGAGCACGCGGACCCGCACGTCGTTTGAACTGGCTGCAAAATCTCTCGGCGCCGATACCACCCTGGTGAGTTCGTTGTCTTCCAGCATTGAGAAAGGTGAATCGCTGAAGGATACAGGGGTCACGCTGCGCTCGCTGGGCGCGGAATGCATTATTCTGCGGCATCCAAATTCCGGTGCGCCTTACGTGCTGGCACACTTCACCGGCTTACCGGTACTGAACGCAGGCGATGGGAGCCACGAACATCCGTCGCAGGCGCTACTGGATTTGCGAACTATTCTGGCTCACTTGCCGAAGAGCGCGCGAGTGGCGGCCAAGCGAAATCATTTGATCCACGAGCGTACATTGCAGGGAGTTACGGTCACGATTGTGGGCGACATTCTGCACAGTCGTGTGGCCCGCTCCAATGCGTTGCTGCTGCCCAGGCTGGGCGCGCGGGTTATTTTCTGCGGACCGGAAAGCCTGTTGCCGGAATACGCGGCAGGCATCGGACCGGGGGTAGAAATTGAACGGAATTTTGATCGCGCACTGCAGCAATCGAACGTCGTGATGATGCTGCGCATTCAAAAAGAGCGGCTGGCTGGCCTCGAAATCGATTTGGAAAACTATATAGAACAGTATCAGTTACATAAGCAGCGATTAGCAGCGCTGGCGCCAGAAGCGATCGTTCTTCATCCCGGACCGGTGATTCGCGGGCTGGAAGTCACCAGCGAAATCGCGGATGGACCCAACTCAGTGATTGCGGAACAGGTGTATCACGGCTCGATCATCCGCATGGCGCTGCTGGCGCGCGCGCTGGATGCACATCCCAAAAGAAATGACGAATCGAGTAAGAATCGATGACAGCAATGTTGATTCAGGGCGGCCATCTCGTCGATCCGTCCACTGGAACGGATGAAAGACGAGATCTGTACGTGCGCGATGGGCGCGTCGCCGCCATGGAAACGCCCGGCAAGCTGACTGCGTTGGCAAAAAAAGAAAAGGCGACGATCGTGAATGCAACCGGCATGGTTGTTGCACCCGGTCTGGTTGATATCCACGTGCATCTGCGCGAGCCCGGGCAAGCTTATAAAGAGACGATTGAAAGCGGCACGCAGGCTGCGGCGGCAGGCGGATTTACCAGCGTCTGCGCGATGCCGAATACATCGCCCGTAAACGATTCGCCAGAGACCACGCGCTGGATGCAGTCCGCGGATCGCAAGGCGGTGGTGCGAGTATTTCCCATTGCTGCGGCCACGCTCGGAAGCCGAGGCGAAGCCATCGCCGATTACAAGGCGCTGCAGGCTGCGGGTGCGGTTGCGGTATCGGATGACGGCAAGCCGATCCTGGAAGACAACATCATGTTTGAGTCGCTGGCGCAGGCGGCGCGTGTCGGGCTGCCCGTGATTCAACATGCCGAAGACACGCGGATCACGCAGGGAGCAAGCATGAACGCCGGTGCGCTTTCGTTCCGACTAGGATTGCGCGGCATGTCGGTCGATGCTGAGAGCGGCATTGTGGAGCGCGACATTGAGTTGCTGTCGCGGCTTCGCAAAGGAGACCCTTCCAGTCGTGCGCATTTGCATGTGGCGCATCTGTCCACGGCGAAAGCGCTCGAGGCTGTGCGTCGCGCCAAACGCAGCGGACTGCATGTCACCTGCGAAGTAGCGCCGCATCATTTTGCGCTGACGCAGGCCGCCATCGGCGACTACAACACGGATGCGAAGATGAATCCGCCGCTGCGCAGCGAAGAAGATCGTACAGCACTGATCAGCGGAATCCTAGACGGAACTGTGGATGCGATTGCCACTGACCATGCTCCGCACGCCCTGCATGAAAAAGAGCAGGAATTTGAGCGCGCCCCGAACGGCATCATTGGACTGGAGACGGCGCTTGGATTGTCTTTGCTGGTGCTCCATCGGCAGCATCGCATGCCGCTCATGCGGGTGTTGGCGCTGCTGAGCAGCCAGCCGGCACAGGTGCTGCATTTGAAAGATCGCGGATCGCTCGCGGTGGGCTCATTTGCCGATGTTGTTCTGTTCCGGCCCAACGATGACTGGCAATTCCGCGTGAGCGAATCGAAATCGAAGTCGAGGAATTCTCCGCTCGACGGATCGAAGTTGCCGGGACGCATCCAAATGACAATCAGCGAAGGCCGCATCGTTCACGATGCTCGAAACGTGCCTACGTCGCCGCACCGTTAAATCGCGGCAGGGCGACTCCCACCCAGCTCCAAACCCAGAACGACGACAATCCGGTCGCGCGTCGGCGATTCTTTGGTTATCCCGGCGTCGACCTTCTGCCGCGCCGTTCCATTCAATCATCCTCACAACCCCCAGTTCCACAATCCGATGATTCGCACTAATTCATATTGCTATAATCGATTTTTGTGCGTCTAATCGTATTGATTAAGCATCTACGGCCTTTTGAAGGCCCATAACATATCGCTTCCCATATTTGCCCGTCAAAGGAGAACTGTCATGGAGCCTTTCTCGCCGACTGTCGCCCTTGGAAAATCTGGGTTTATTCAGAGATGGATGGTTCGAGCGCTCGGCCTGCTGATCCTGGTGCCGATTGGTGCGACTCCCGCTCATGCTCAAGTGACGGCATCCCTCTCTGGGACGATCACTGACCCATCGCGTGCAGCTGTGCCTTCCGCGATGGTCACGGTGCGCAATGTGAACACGGAAGCAATTCGCAGCGACGTTACAGATGCCAATGGCCGTTATCAGATTCCTGCCCTAGCCGTGGGTGAGTATGAGATTAGCGTCAAGAAGCCAGGATTCACCGAAGCCATTCGAGCCGGCATTCACCTGGCGGTGAACCAGGCGGCCGCAGTCAATATTCAATTACGGGTGGGGAACGTCAATCAGCAGGTGGTGGTTCACGCAGACGCTCCGCTGGTGAATGTCAACACGGGCGACATTTCCGGATTAGTCGGCGAGCGCCAGATCCAGAATCTGCCGCTGAACGGCCGCAGCTATGACGAGTTGCTGACGCTGAATCCTGGCATCGTCAATTTCACATCGGAGAAGACGGGTGGTGTCGGTGTATCCAATTCCACAGTGGGCAATAACTTTGCAGTTTCCGGCAATCGCCCGCAGCAAAATCTGTTCCTGCTGAATGGAGTGGAATTTTCTGGCGCAGCAGAGAATAACATGCAGCCCGGAGGCGTGAGCCAGGAGCTGCTCGGCGTCGACGCTGTTCGCGAATTCAATGTGCTGCGTGACTCCTACGGCGCGGAGTACGGCAAGAGGCCTGGGGCCCAGGTGTTGATTGTGACTCGCTCTGGAACCAACCAAGTGCATGGCAGCGTGTATGAATTTCTGCGGAACAATGACTTCGATGCGCCCAACTATTTCGATCAAGGGTCGGCTCCGCCATTCCAACGCAACCAATTTGGAGGGGCGCTGGGAGGGCCGATCCAAAGGAACAAAACATTTCTCTTCGGTAATTATGAAGGCCTGCGACAACACCTGCATCAGTCTGGAGTCGACCTGGTTCCGGATGCAAATGCGCGTCTCGGATACTTGCCATGCAAGCTGGTGACTCCCGCGCCGAACCCATGCGCTCCTTCTGGCCTGGTCTACGTCGGCGTTGCGCCGGGAGTTCAACCGCTGTTTGCGCTGTGGCCGACGCCAACCCCGAACGCTCCCGATTATGGCGGTATTGCAACCGCCTACAACAGTCCGTTGCAAACCATTCGTGACGACTTTGGTACGGTCCGGCTGGATCGCACATTCTCCCAGAGTGACACCTTCAGTTCGGTCTACACCATTGACGACAGCGCCGACGTGACACCCACCAGCAGCAATTTATACAGCACGGATCTGGAAGGGTTGCGCGAGCAAGTTCTCAGCCTGGACGAAATTCACGTGTTTACGCCGACGCTGCTGAACACTGCCCGCGCCGGCTTTACGCGCGCCAGCTACTTCTTCACCGGCGAACCCTCACCAGGAACGCCCGCGGCAGACTTGCCTGGCTTTGTGGGCCCCCATCCTGTCGGCGCCGTTGTGGTAGGCGGCAGCGCGGCATCCAATCCAGCGGCGCAGGTGAGTCTGGCAGGAAGCAACAATGGCAGCAACCTCCATATCACGCGGAACCTGTTCACCTACGAGGACCACGTCACCTGGACCAAGGGACAACATCAATTCACCTTCGGCGGATGGTTCCAACGGCTGCAATCCAACGAGGAGCTGGCACTGAGCCAGTTTGGCCAGGCGACGTTTACAGGGTTGCAGCAATTCCTAAGTGGAACAGTCGGCACATTCGTGTACGATCCGACGCCGACCGAAATGAATTGGCGTTCATGGCTGGGCGCGCTGTATGCGCAGGATGTGATTCGAGTGACGCCAAAGTTGACGGTATCGCTGGGATTTCGCGATGAATTCACGACTGGTTGGAATGAGGCTCATGGCCGCGCCGCCAACTTCGTGTTCGTGAATCATGTGATTCAAACTCAGCCGAGGATCGCGGATTCCGCCTTCACTGTGAACAACGCGAAGTTTCTGCCACAGCCGAGAATCGGCCTGGCATGGACCCCGCTCGGCTATGGAACTGTTCTTCGGGCGGGCTTTGGAATGTACAACGATTTGCAGGACGCGCTCGGGTATCGGATGGACCAGAACGCGCCGTTTAATCCGACCTATGGTATCTCTGCGCTGCCGGTGTCCGAACTTCCGCTGCCAACATCGCCGGTACCCGCGAAGGCCAAGGTATCGCCGGCGGGGGTGCAGCCGGATATGAAAACGCCGACTTTAATCTCCTACAGCCTGGGGATTGAACAGGAACTCTCCGCAAACACGGTTCTGCGATTGGGCTATGTCGGTTCGCATGGCTATCACCAGATCCTCAGCCTGGACGATAATGAACCGACTCCAAACGTGTGTCCGGGGGCGCCCTGCCCAACGAATTATCCTGCGAACTTTCCGGCTCCGCTGGCGGGCGCAACCATTCCTGCAGGATCGTATTACATTCCTGCTGGAACGCCGCTGGCGAATCCGGCACTGGGTGCGGCATGGGCATGGTTTTCGGTGGGAACAAGTTCCTACAACGCGCTGCAGGTCGATGTAACCCATCGATACAGCCACGGGCTTGCATTGCGCGGCGTGTATACATGGTCGAAGGCGCTGGATGATGGCGATTCGCTGAACGCCACAGCGGCCGGCAATGCACCTGGACTCGTTTCGAACCCATTCGATCTGCGGGCCGATCACGGCCCTGCGACCTATGACGTGAGAAACATCGGAGTCATCAGCGCGACCTACGATCTGCCCTTCGGATATGGCAAGCGGTACTTGAGGAGTGCTTCTGGAATTCAAAACTTCCTCGTCGGCGGTTGGACGGCGAACTCGATTGTGACCTTGCAATCCGGTTTCCCATTCACTCCACAGCTGAGCTACAACCCGTCGAACAATGGAGACACAAAAAATCCGGTGAGACCTTTTGTCAATCCGCTGTTTTCCGGGCGGGTGATCCTCGGTTCCCCGAAACAGTGGTTCAATCCCGACGCGTTCCTGGCGCCGCCCAACGGAAGCGGCTTCTATGGAAACCTTGGAAGAGATACGTTGACCGGACCTGGACTGGCGACGTGGGATTTGTCATTCCTGAAAACCACGCCGATTCACGGGCGAATGTCGAGTGAGTTTCGAGCGGAGCTGTTCAATGTGCTGGACCGGGCGAATTTCAGTACGCCGAATCCAGTGGTGTTTACTCCGTCAGGGGTCTCGCCGACTGCGGGTGTGATCACGAGTACCTCGACGACGTCGCGCCAGATTCAATTCGCACTAAAGTTGCTTTGGTAGTGTAGTCGGGTCGTTACAAGCGCAGCACGAAGAGGGCGCGTAGAAGTTGGGCGGTCGCGAGTGCACAGTTACTGGAGAATCGCCATCTGCTTGCCGATACGAGCCATGGTTTCCAGCGCTTGATCCAGTTGGGCACGCGTGTGTTCGCTGGTCATGATGGTGCGGATTCGCGCCTTGCCTTCCGGAACGGTTGGGAACGCGATGCCAGTCGCCATCACGCCCGCGTCGAACAGCTTGCGGGAAAACTCCATCGCAATTCGACCTTCGCCGAGGATGATCGGGGTGATCGGCGTCTCGCTCGCGGGCGTATTAACGCCGCCGATATTGAAGCCGGCAGCCGCTAATTGCTTTTTGAAGTAGCGGGTGTTGTCCCATAGGCGTTCGATTCGCTCTGGCTCGTTCTCCAGGATGTCGAACGCGGCGATGCAGGTGGCAGCGACGGATGGTGGGTGCGACGTGGAAAACAGGAACGGTCTCGCGCGGTGATACAGATAGTCGATCAGGTCGCGCGTGCCACAAACATATCCGCCCAGTGCGCCGATCGCTTTTGACAGCGTCCCCACCTGCACATCCACTCTTCCATGGCAGTTGAAATGGTCTACACTTCCCCTTCCATTGCGACCCAGAACGCCGGAGGCATGCGCATCATCGACCATCATGATGGCACCATATTTGTCTGCGAGATCGCACAGCTTGTCGACGGGTCCGATATCGCCATCCATGGAAAACACACCGTCCGTGATCAACAGCTTGCGACCAGGCTCTTTCTGAACCTCCTGCAACAGTTCCTCAGCATGCGCGGTGTCGCGATGACGAAAGACTTTTACCTTGGCACGCGAGAGGCGAGCGCCATCGATAATGCTGGCATGGTTCAATTCGTCAGAGATGATGAAGTCATCTTTGCCGAGAATGGCAGAGACGGTTCCGGCGTTCGCTGTAAAGCCTGACTGAAAGACGACGCAGGCTTCGACATTTTTGAAGCGCGCGATTTTCTCTTCCAGTTCCATGTGGATGCGCATGGTGCCGGCAATGGTACGAACCGCGCCCGAGCCGACACCATATTTGCGAGTGGCTTCGATCGCTGCCTCGCGCAGTTTGGGATGCGCAGTCAGGCCCAGATAATTGTTGGACGCGAGGTTGATCACTCGTTTGCCGTCGTAGGTACAGACCGGCTCCTGCTGATCTTCCAGGATGCGTAAATGAAAGTAAGTCCCTTTTTGTTTCAGCTCATCCAGCTGGGCGGTTAAATGCGCCAGTTGAGGGCGGGCGGCGATCTTGATGGTCATGTTGCAAACTCCATCGTACAGAAAGATTCCAACGTTCCATCCTAATCGGTTCGCTGCAGTAGCGGAAATGAGGGATTTCTAAACGCTCAGGGAAGGTCGCGCAAAGTGGGCCAGCCTTTTTGCTCGGTGATCGCTCCAAACAAGCCGAGCGAAATGGCGACCGCGCCGGAAAGAAAGAGCAACAGCAGATTGGGAATTCCGCGCGTACTGAGCGGGAGAACAAATTGTCCGCCGATTGCGACGCCGAGCAGAACGATGCCGCCTGCGACAAGAAATCGCGATGCGATGCGTCGCTGATAGAAAGCCAGGATGGAGGCAGTGAAGGTGAGAACACCGCCGGCGAGAATGATAAAAACTTCCAGCCAGGAGCTGCCAACAATGCTGGTCAATGCGGCGACCGGGAAGTAGATAACGTTGGAGAATCCCCAAAGTATGCCCAGCGAGAAGATCGTCGCTCCCCAAAAGCGACGCAGCCGGACCTGTTGATCCGCATCTTTCATTGGCTCGATTCGACGTCTGACGCGCGCGACGGGCGTTTAGAACATGCCCCAGGCGCGGCTGATGTAGTCCGTCATGGTAAGGCTGATGAGCAGCATAAAGGTAAAGAGTCCCGCAGCTACGGTCAGTTTCAACAAACGGGAACTGTAATGAATGTGCATGAAAAACAGCACGACCAGGGATGCCTTCAGGCACGCAATGGCCAAGGCAATGACCGCATTGAACACGCCCAGGTCAATGTACGAAATGGCGGTCGTCGCTGCGGTCAACACCAGCAACGAAAAAAATATTGCCAGATAGACGGGCGGCTTTACGACGTGAAATTCGGAATCCTGATGGGTCTCTTTGGTCTTCTCGGTCATGCTCGATGCTCCATATTTCCCGCGATGGCGGGCGGTTTCAAATCTTGCTGCAAGCCATGTCGCCGGTTATCGATAACGACTGATCAGATACAGCAATGGGAACAGGAATATCCAAATGATGTCGACAAAGTGCCAATACAATCCAAAATTTTCTATCGGCATGACGTGACCTTCGGTGAAGGCGCCTTTCGAAGCTCGTGCCACCAGGAAGAACAGAATGCCGATTCCGATGATCATGTGCAAGGCGTGCATTCCGGTCATCACGAAATACATGAAAAAAAACAGCTGCGTTTTTTCCGCCATGTCGGGCGCAAGTGGAATCGCCTTAGGATTTTTGGGATGCACAAAGTCCTGAATCGAGAAGTTGATCCCGGGAGCGTGCTGTTCCTGGTACTCCGTCGTCCATTCCACCCCTTTAATCGCCAGAAACACAAAACCCAACAGGATCGTAAGCACCAGAAACAGGACCAACTGACCCTTGCGCCGCATTTCAGCGCTGTAGACAGCCATCGCCATGGTGAAGCTGGAGGCAATCAGGACCGCCGTATTCGTCGTGCCCAGGGTAATGCTCATCATGTTGCTGCCGGCCACAAAGGCCGGATGGTACCAGTTGCGGAAAATGAGGTAGGCGCAGAACAGCCCGCCAAAGAACATGATTTCGGTCAGCAGAAATACCCACATACCGAAGTTTGCGGCTTCTCGCTGCTGGCCAATGTCTTCAAAATGGTGCCGCATATAAGCGGGATGTTCGTGCGGGTGCGGTAGGTCTACACCATCCAGCTCCTGCGGCGTTGTCGCAATCGATTGGCTATCCAACGGTCTGTACCTCGTGGTGAGTCTTGTTTGCCAGCCACTCGTAGTCGTAGGCTTCGTGATCCATAATCGGAATCTCTGGGAAATTTTCAGTCAAAGGCGGCGATTGAATCTGCCACTCCAACCCGGTCGCCTGCCAGGGATTGTTGCCGGCAATCTTCCCGTAGATCAGCGACCAGGGCAGATACAGCAGGGGCAGCAGGTAGCCAATCCCCAGGATGGATGCCCCGGCAGTCGAGAACACGTTCAGCACCTGGAAGTCCGCCGGATAAGCTGCATACCGGCGCGGCATCCCCAGATAGCCCAGGATGAACTGCGGAAAGAAGGTGACAATGAAACCGATGAAGGTGATGACCGCGGCTGTCTTTGAGATGGCTTCGGGATACATGCGCCCCGTCATCTTCGGCCACCAGAAATGCACTCCAGCCATGTATGCCATCAGCATTCCACCCACCATGACAAAGTGGAAATGGGCGACTACGAAATATGTCTCGGTCAGGTGAATGTCCATGCCAAGCGTCGCCAGGAAAATACCCGTCAGGCCGCCGATGGTGAAAAGTCCCATGAAGCCGAAGGCGTAGAGCATCGGCGTTTCAAACGTGATGGAGCCCTTGTACAGCGTCATGGACCAGTTGAAAATCTTGATCGCCGACGGCACCGCAACCAGCATGGTCATCAGAGAGAAAACCAGTGCCGAGTACTGGCTGACGCCCATGATAAACATGTGATGTTCCCAAACCAGGAAGCCGAAGACCGCAATGGCGACAGAGGAGAATGCAACCGCGGTATAACCGAAGACTCGTTTTCGGGAAAACGTGCTGATCACCTCCGAGATGACTGCCATCCCGGGCAAGATCATGATGTACACCGCTGGATGGGAATAGAACCAGAACAAATGCTGGAACAGCAGTGGATCACCGCCCTTGGTCGGGTCGAACACTCCAATGTTAAATATTCGTTCCAGGCCGACCAGCACCAGCGTGATGGCCAGGACCGGCGTGCCCAGAATCATGATGATCGAAGTTGCATAGTGGCCCCAGACAAACAGCGGCAGGCGAAACCATGTCATCCCAGGGCAACGCATACGGTGAATGGTGACGATAAAGTTCAGGCCGGTAAAAATGGAAGAGAACCCGGCCATGAAGATTCCCAGCGCCGCAGTCACCACGTGCGTATTCACATAGTGGGTGGACAGTGGAGTGGTGAAAGTCCAGCCTGTATCCACTCCGCCAAGGACCATGGTGGCGAGGATGAAAAGGCCGCCAATCCAGTAGAGATACCAGCTCAACAGGTTGATCTTGGGAAATGCGAGGTCTCTCGCTCCAACCATCAGAGGAATCAGAAAATTCCCGATGGTAGCCGGTACCGACGGCACCAAAAACAGAAACACCATGATAATGCCGTGCATGCTGAATACTTTGTTATAGGTGTCGGTCGCCATCAAGTCGCTGGGCGGCGTCAACAGCTCCAATCGGATCAACCCTGCAAGCACTCCGCCAATGATGAAGAAAAAGGTAATCGAAAACAGGTACAGCATCGCGATCCGCTTATGGTCGCCGGTGAGCAGCCAGCTCTTCAGTCCATACTCCTGATTGAGATAGCTTTTCGCCGGCAGCTTGGCTGTCGACTGGTCGGGTAGCGATACGATGGTGCTCATGGCTTTGCTGCTCCTTGTGCTGGGACCGTCTTTCCTTCGGTTGAGGCTTGGGCAGATGATATCTGAGATTTGTTCAGTGTCTGCTGGATGCGGTAATTGGAATCCAGGCTCTTGATGTATTCCACCAGGTCGATGAGTCCATCTTCGCTGATCTGTCCCTGGTAGGTGGGCATGATCGGGGCATATCCGGCGGGCACGTGGGTCGAGGGGTTCAAAATAGTTTCGCGAATAAAGGCTTCGTTCGCAACCACAGTGGATCCATCGGTCAAACGGATGCGAGTGTTATAGACGTTGGCGAGATTCGGACCGCGGGCCGATGCGGTGTCATTGTGGCACGCATTGCAACCCACGCTGGCAAAGAGACGTTCTCCGTTCTGCGCCAGTGAAGCGCCACTGGTGTTGCTGGCTTCCCACTTGCTGTAGTCCGTCGGCGTCATCACGTACACCCATCCAATCATCTGAGAATGGTCGGTGCCGCAATATTGCGTGCAGAACAGGTGATATTTCCCCGGCTTGGTGGCTTCAAAGTAGACCGTAGTGTAGCGGCCCGGAATGGCTTCTCGCTTCACGCGGAATGCCGGAATCGAAAAGCTGTGGAACACATCCTGGGAAATCAATGTCACCTGGATGGGCACGCCTTCGGGAATATGCAGCGAATTAATTTCATGCTGGCCGCCGGGATGCTCGATCTTCCACATCCACTGCTTGCCGACCACGTATACGTTCATGGAATTTGGCGGAGGATTGTATACGCGGAAATAGAGCAGCGCGCCCCACACAAAGAACACCAGAAAAATTCCCAGCGGAATCAGCGTCCATGTCGCTTCCAGTAGTGTCGAGCCCTCAATCTGGACCGCCTCCGGATGCCGCTCCTGGCGATAGCGCAGCGAGAAGAACGTGACCATGGCCATCACCAGCACCACGCCGGTAATGGTCATCCCCACCAACGCAAAGTACAGCGCATCCGCGTACGGAGCGATGGTGGAGGCCTCCGGCGGGAAAATCGCAAAGTTCTGCAGCCAGTGAATTAAGAACTGCCAAAGTACAGGACTGATGTGCGACATGTATGTTTTACCCGTTCGCCTTTTTCGTAGCTGCCGCGTTGCCACCCTGCATAGCTTCCTGCCGCAGCGAAATCAAAATAAATGCCCCTAACGCCAGCACCGTCAACATGCAGCCAAGCTGCACGATGCGGACCACAATCATGCTGTTCTTCGCCATGTGCGGGTCATAGTGGTAGCAGTAGGTATAGATCAAATCTACCGGAGTTCCGATCTGGCCATGCGAGGCTTCCACCAGGCCGGCGCGCATATCGCGGGCGGAGTATTCGACGCCCAGGTAGTATTGCGAAATCATGCCCTCGGTTGTAATCAGCTCAATCGAGCTGGGGTGAGCGAATTGATTGATCTTCCCATCCGGGCCGGGGACGCTGACATATCCGAAACCAACAGCCTTGGTGAGCGCAGCGATCGACGCTTCAGAACCGGTAAGAAAATGCCAGCCAGCTCCCGTACCCGGTCGGCCGTAACGTTTAACGTAGAGCGCTTTCTGCGAGGCGGCCTCCGCGGGAGTATCCGTGGGATCAAAGCTGACCACAATGACGTTAAAGTCTTTTCCCGGCGTGAATTTCAACATATCCAGCGCGCCGATCAGGCCGTTCATTTCCTCCGGACAAAGCATGTTGCAGCGGTAATAGACCAGCGCGAGAATCGCGGGGCGCTTTCCGAAGTAATCCCCCAGATGAACGGTTCGACCGGTCTCATCACGAAACTCGGCATTGAGTGGAAGCGGCTGATCGAGATTCTGGTGGATCGTGGTCTTCTGCAGGATTTGCGGCAACTTGTTCTGCGACGGATCGCCCATCGATTTTTCGCCAATCGGAGCGACCTGGGCACGAGCGATCGCAGGCGCGAAAGCAGCCATCAGGCATGCGCACAGCACCGTTTTCAGCGCCCGGGAGGCTGCGTAATGGGAACGAATTGTCGACGCTGTTCTCATAAATCCTAGTGATCCGGATGCAGCTCTGCGTGGGTTTCAGAATAGGGACCAATGCCCAGGCGTTGATCGCGCGCCTCAATCATTTGCAGCTCGGGTCCAGTGCGAGCAAATCCATTGGTCAGCGGCGCGGTCACCGTCGTGGGCGTATCGCCGAACATCACCTGCTCCTGGGGGCCTTGCTGGCTTTCGACCGGCAGCCCTTTCTGAGCAATGAGCTGCATAGCGCGCTCGATCGGGATTCGCACGGTTTGCTTGCCCTGGTCGATCCACGTGTAGTGATTCAGCAGCATATCCTCGCGGGCGTGCATGTCGGCGACTTCCATGTTGCCGTCGTCGGCTTGCAGCCGTGGGGTAGGAAATCTTTTCACCAGCGACTGCAGCTGCTGCTGCTCAATTTGCGGATTCGATTCCATATTGCCCGGTTTCGCACCTGCCATCTGACTCCACTTATTTGCCGCGCCATCCTGCTTGTTGAGTCCGTAATAGATCAACTTCCCAATTCCAAACGCGAGCACAAAAACCACGGCGATCGATGCAGCCATCACCACCAGAAATCCAGCAATGTCGGTGATGTTGGCGTCTGTCAGCTCATACCCGGCCTTGCGGCTTTCCGGATCCGGCTGCTGGTGCAGCGTCATAAAATCCCCGGACTCGACATCATGAGGTGCGTCAGGCCCGCCGGGTTGGTTCGGATTGTTGGGGTCGTGCGGGTTATGCGTGGGCATGTTCAGGCTCCAGAATTTCGGGCAGATGCGGATCGTTCAGCGCCACCAGACCGCGTGTCCGCAGGGTCGTAAAGTAGTAAGCCATCCACAATGCAACCATCGCCACGGGAACAAACAGGTATTGCAGTTCCGGCACGCTGAAGTGGAGATTGCGGCGATCCCCCGGGAAGTTGGGCGCAATTAACCACCACGTATCCCAGAAGCGAGCGAACAGCATAATGCAGCAAACAGCAGCCAGTCTCCGCTTGTTGCGTTTCAAATCGCGTGACAACAGCAGGAAGAACGGAAGCACCCAGTGGAAGAGGAAATCCAATCCAGCGATCGGTCCCCATCCGCCAGTGATGCGGTCCATGTACCAGCGAATTTCATTGGGCAGGTTGCCGGACCAGATGATCAGATACTGCGAAAACGCCATGTAGATATTCAACATGACAAACGCAAGCATCAATTTGCCGAGATCGTGCTGCTCCCGCACACGAAAGATCGCCTTGATGGGCTCATATTGCGAGAGGGCCAGAACCATGAGCACGGCCAGGGCAAGCGCCGCATATCCCTGCGCAACGATGAACATAAATCCATACATCGATGAAAACCAGGTGGGATCGAGCGACATGACCCACTCGACGCACATGCCGGTCAACACCAGCGAATAGACCACCAGGCCGGGACCGCTGAGATTTTCAAAACGCTTCTGCCAGAACCAATTGCCGTGGATCTTGTCAAAGTCGCGCTGCAGCGACCAGCGATTGAGGAAATAGACAAAGATTCCGAAGATGAGGAAGTAGATAATCCCGCGAATCCAGAAGCCTTCAAGATTCAGATAGGGCCGCTTGTATTCGATGGCATGCGCCTGCATGGCATCGATGACACCCGCGTGGAAGGCCGCCTGCGGATCAAGGATGCGCGCCCAGATATACAAGCGCTTGGCAAAAATCGCGATCGGCAAAAACATCAGGAACAGCAACGGCAAGGTGCGGCTCATCGCCTCCAGCGGACGACGGATCAGCAGTCCCCATTTTCCGCCGCTCACCCATTGCACCATCAGCAGCGCCAGGCCGCCGAGGCAAAAGCTCAGGCAAATCATTAACCCCATCAGCCAGCCGCGCAATACATAGTCAAAGTTGTGGCTGATCAAAAGATCGATCACCGCCAGCACTGCGAAAACGGCGGCAATGGAGATGGCGCGAAGTCGCCAGCGCAACACCGCTGGTGGCGCGCTCAGGTCTGCGGGCAACTGATATGCGTGGGTTTCGTGTTCCATGCTTGAGTCCGTCACCGTTTACTTTGCTCCCTTACGCGGGGAGTGATTGCTGGCTGCGGTTTTTGTCTCCGCGGGCACATTTTTCCCGGCATCGATTTCTGACTTCATATCGTAGGTGCTGGGCACATCGGTCAACTGCGGAATGGTCCAGTCCGCAGCGAAATTCGGGCCAAAGCCCATTTGTTGCGAAACCTCAGCCAGCGTCTGGATATTGGTGCCCGCAGGAACATCCGCCAGCGTGGCATTTTGACTGAGCTGCAATGCGCGAATATACGCGGCGATGGCCCATCGATCCTGAGGCGTGATCTGTGCCGCATAATCGGGCATGGCGCCAAATCCATAGGTCATGACGCGGAAATAATGGCTGAGCGGCTTTTTCAGGATTGCCGGGTTCATGTAATCACCTGCCGGCTTGTACCCGCGCTCGACGATCATCCCACGACCGTTGCCGACGCGGGAATGGCACGGCGTGCAATAGATGTCGAAGCGCTCCTGACCGCGCCGCATCACCGTCATGGTCACCGGGAACGGCATGGCGTCCTGTTCTTTCTTGTCGATCATGCCGGTGTAGAAATACGTATCGGCGTCGAGTTGCCCGCGCGCCACCGTGCCCAGAACCTGCGGCCGAACCGAGCGGCCGCTGGCAAAAAAGCGGGTTCCGCGCTGAGGAATCATCTTGGGCTGGTTCTGCATATCCTGCCGGCATCCAGCAAGCGGAATCAGCGCGGCAAGAGCGGCAGTGGCGGCCATCCAGCGAAACGGGCAGCGAAACTGTGAATTTTTCGAATGCATTGGCATGAAATTAATGCTCCACCTCGACGACCGAGGCTGGGTGCAGCGACTCCAGCAGAGAACGAGTTTCCGTCACCGAAAAGCGCGGATCATCGGCCTCCAGGCAGAGGAAGAACTTGTCGGACGTTGCGCCGTTGCGAAAATTCGGCGCGTTGAATACAGGGTGATAGGGCGCGGGCAGCCGATTCAGCGCCAACATGCCGAAACCGGCGGAAAGCCCGGCCCACAGAATGGTCCACTCATATGCCGGAATGATAAAGGCCACCCAGGAAAACTTGCCGCGACCGGCGACATCCAGCGGATACGCCCAGATCGAAATCCAGGATTCAAGCGTGAACATGGCGAGCCCGCCGAGGATTCCGCCCAGCAAGCAAACGCGGGACACACCTTTTTCTTTCGGCTCATCGAAGCCCATGGCTTCTGCAGCCTCTTCTACTGGGTAGGGCGTATAGCAATCCATGCGCCGATATCCCGCGTCATAGGAGGCCTTGGCCGCCACCACCAGTTCAGTCGGTGTGTCGAATTCGGCGAGCAATCCGTAAATCCCTTCGCGCACTGGCATTAGTCACCACCCTTGTGCTGAAGTTCTGCTTCGTTGATTTTTGCGCCGGGCAAAAGCTGGCGAATTTCTGACATTGGAATCATGGGTAAGAGTCGGATAAACAGGAAGAACAGGAACGTGAACAATCCCAGCGTTCCTACAAACGTCATGTAGTCCCAGCGTGTCGCACGGTAGGTGCCCCAGGAAGACGGCAGGTAGTCGCGCGTGAGACTGGTGACAACAATTACGAAGCGCTCAAACCACATTCCCGTGTTCACGATCAGCGACACGATGAACAGGTAGGCGACGTTGTGCCGCAGGCGCCTAGACCAAAGGGTAGTGAGCGGAAACAGAATATTGGAGAAAATAAGCACCCAGTACGACCAGCCCATCGGCCCGAAGATACGGTTCCAGGCCATAAAGAATTCCCACTTATCGGCGGAATACCAGGCGTATGCGATGTCCGTCATGTAGCCGTAGGCAACGATGAAGCCGGTCGCGAGCATAACCTTGCCGCAGTTGTCGAGATGGCGAATCGTGATCAGATCTTCCAGGTGATAAAACTTGCGGATCGGAATCGCCAGCGTCAGCACCATGGCAAATCCGGAATAGATGGCGCCGGCTACAAAGTAAGGCGGGAAAATCGTGGTGTGCCAGCCCGGCATGATGGCCACAGCAAAATCGAAGCTGATGACGGTGTGAACGGAAAGTACCAGCGGCGTCGCCAAACCGGCCAGCAACAGCGATGCAGTCTCATACCGCATCCAGTGGCGGGCAGAACCGCGCCAGCCGAGGGCCATCTGGCCATAGATAAAGCGGCCGAACTTGGAGTTCGCCCGGTCACGCAGCGTCCCCAGATCGGGGATCATGCCGATATACCAGAACACGACTGAGATGGTGGCGTAGGTGGAAACCGCAAACACGTCCCACATCAGCGGGGAACGGAATTGCGGCCAGTAGTTCATCGTGTTCGGATACGGAAACAGCCAGTAGATTGCCAGCCAGGGTCGCCCGGTATGGATGACCGGGAACATGGCGGCGCAAACCACGGCGAACAGTGTCATCGCTTCCGCAAAACGGTTGATCGAGTTACGCCACTTCTGCTTGAACAACAAAAGAATGGCGGAAATCAAGGTTCCAGCGTGGCCAATTCCGATCCACCAGACGAAATTGATGATCGCGAATCCCCACGCCACAGGGATCGTGATGGCCCATATGCCGGTGCCTTTCAGAAATAGCCAGGTCACTGCAACCAGCAGCATCACCACAAAGCTGCCCGCAAAGGCGAAACCGAAAAACCATCCCAGGGGCGTGTGCGGCGTCAGCACAATGCGCGTCAGCTTGTCCGTGACCGAGCGGAACGTATGTCCGGGCGCAATGACCCGCTGCTCCCCGGTCACCGGGTCGACCATTGGATCGATGCCCGGCGGAGTCTTTGGATTCTGCGGTGAAATTCCTGGTGTAACCATGCTTCGTGCGACCTCTTCAATGGGCTGAAATTTCTATTGTTGGTCAGCCTTCAAGTATCTGTGCATCGCTTTTGTCGATCAGATGTTTTCCATCAAATCCGGACTGGGATTCATCACTCCGGCAATGTAGGACGTGCGTGGACGAGTGTTGAGATCTGCCAGAACCGTGTAATTGCGTGTTTGCGCTTTGATTTTGGACACGCGGCTGTTTGGGTCATTGATGTTGCCGAATGTAATGGCCTGGGTCGGGCACGCCTCCTGACAAGCAGTGACGATCTCCCCATCCCGAACCGTACGATTTTCCTTGTCGGCGCGAATCTTTGCTTTGCTGATTCGTTGCACGCAGTAGGTACATTTTTCCATCACGCCGCGGCTTCGAACTGTCACTTCCGGATTGCGCATCAATTTCAGCGACGGAGTCGTGTAATCCGAATACAGCAGCCAGTTAAAGCGGCGCACCTTGTATGGACAGTTGTTGGAGCAATAGCGGGTGCCGACGCAGCGGTTATAGATCATCGCATTCAAGCCTTCGGGAGTGTGCACAGTCGCACCCACCGGACAGACCTGCTCGCAGGGCGCGTTCTCGCACTGCTGGCACAGCATGGGCTGCAGGTAGGCCTTGGGCGCATTCATGTCGCCCTCAAAATAGGTGTCGATGCGAATCCACTGCATATCGCGGCCGACCTTCACCTGGTGCTTGCCGACGACCGCAATATTGTTCTCCGCATAGCAGCTGATGATGCAGGCGTTGCAGCCAACGCAGGAGTTCATGTCGATCGACAGGCCCCATTGATAGCCCTTGCTGTAATCCCATACGGGAAACAGTGTTGTGCCCTTCGATGGCGCATTGAAGTCCGGGTCTGCAGCGGCAAAGTTTGGGTTCCGTTTGTATTCCTCGAGTGTGGCGACACGGATGATGCCGCGCTGTTCCGCTTCACGCCCTTCGAGCGAATGCGGCGTGGTATCCGGTGTTGCCTCTTTCGCCTCGGCGATGTTGCCATACTCGCGCGCGAACAAACTGCGATGGTCGATGTAATGGCTCTTGGTGACGGCACACTCGTAGGTTTCGCCGGTCTTGGTGACGGTGGCGCCGACCGCAAACAATGGCGAGGAAGCCAGCCGAATCGGGAAGGCATCAAATCCGGCGCCTGTGCCGACCCGTCCGGCGTTGCGGCGACCGTAGCCCAGATAGATGGTGATGCTTTGATCCGGATGTCCAGGTGCGACCAGGGCTGAGGCCTTTATCTTGCGGCCTTGATATTCAATTTCGACTACATCGCTCTCGCTGGCATTCAGCTTGGTCAGCGTCTGAATGCTCATCAGCGCGGCGTTGTCCCAGGAAAGATTGGTGATCGGCTTGGGCAGCTCCTGCATCCAGCCAAGGTTGGAATAACGTCCATCGTAGATGGTCGGATCGGGACGGAAGATGACCTCCATCGCGGTCACATCAGGAGCGGGCGCAGCTGCGGAGGCAGTATTCTTCGCGCTCACCTGCTTCGGAGTAAACGCGGTGTTCGCGATCCATCCATCGTGCAAAGCCTTGCGCCACGGCAGGTCGGCTTCGGCATCGACAACTTTCGCTTCGCCCGCCTTGCCGGCAGCCGGCGCGCCGCCGCCCAGCACAGACTTCCAATTCTGGCGGACGGCATCCATCGGAGACAGGTCCGGATCGTCGAGCATGGCCTGAACCAGGTGATGCACCGACTTGCCGCCATAGAGCGGATCAATCATTGGCTGCACGATGCTGACGGTGCCGTCGTAGGCACGCACATCCGACCAGCTTTCCAGATAATGCGCAGCGTTGATATGCCAATCTGCGATATCCGCTGTTTCGTCGACGTACAGGCCCATATGAGCGACAGTCTTCGCGCGGCCCATCGCTTTTTCAAATTCCAGATCCGCTGGCGCACTGTATACCGGGTTGGTATCGAGGATGACCAACCAATCGACCTTGCCCGCATTCAAATCGTCAACCAATTGCTTCAGCTCGTCGATTTCGACGGTCGGCATCGGATTCACAGTCTCGGTATAGACCACCGTCTTGCCCACATTGCCCAAGGCCTGGTTCATGGCAATGGCCGCCAGATGAACTCCCGGGGCGGCTTGCTCGCCAGGAATCACGAGACACTTGCCAGAATTTGCCTTGAGATCTTTGACGACCGCGTTCAAATAAGCCGTTTGCTCCGGAGTCCACGTTGCGCCGCTCGGGGCTGATCCTGCACCAACACCCGCTGCGACTGCCGCTGCAAACGCTTCCACCTGGCTGGCACGCATCCGCAGCCGATGGTCGGCTTTAAATCCCGTGGTGGACGGCGTGCTCTCAACCGCATACACGCGGTTCATTTCAATGCCGGGCTCAAGCGAGCGTCGCTTGGAAAAATCCGCAGCCAGCTTCAGAAATCCCGGCTGCCACAGACCGGAGAGAAAGTCCGCATCGAGCGAGAGCACAACATCCGCCGCATCCAGCTTGTATTGCGGATCGACGAAGTCGCCGAAGGCCTGTTTCGAAGCCATGCGCGAGGAGTCGCGATTGAC
>Ga0335075_10003204_pt1 | contig 26055 bp, 22 predicted proteins | sample Lox_Sample_24_FD_206723 | JGI IMG/M metagenome (GOLD analysis project Ga0335075, IMG submission 206723) | Soil microbial communities from Loxahatchee National Wildlife Refuge, Florida, United States - Lox_Sample_2.4 | ecosystem: Environmental > Terrestrial > Soil > Wetlands | place: USA...
CTCCTCGACCTCGCAGGTGAGATCGAAACGGAATACCGACGCTATCTGAGCCCGAGCGGAGAGCCCGGGGTCGGAGATCGGTTCTATTTCGAAGTGCTCAGAAGCGGAACCGAGCGCGTCGAGCGACCCGAGCTCCCTCGCGCTGGGACCGACGCCTATGCCGACTTCCCGAACGACGCCGCGCTGAAAAGCTTCGACCGCGGCGACCGCAAATTCGCTGCGCTCGCGCGCCGCGAGCGGGCCCCCGTGGCAAACGCTACCGATTCGGATTGGGTCGAGCACCGGACCGCGCTTGCGAAGCATGGCATCGCGGTCCGGTTCGTCTGTGGCTGCGTCGCCACGCAGTGGTTTACTATCACTGCTGCGGGCGTCGCCCGCGAAAACGCGCGCCGGTCCAGGTCCAAGCGTCGATCCACAAAGTTTCAATAAGCCCCCCGTGGCCCGCACGAAATCGATCACACCGGAATCGCTCGCCGCGCTCGGTGCCGAAACCCTGGCCGAGACGCTGATCGGGCACGCGGGGGCCGACCCGGTCCTGCGCAAGAAGCTCGCCATGCTGCTCGCCGGCACCGCCGGTCCCGCGAAGCTCGCCGCCGAAATCGAGAAGCGGATCAGGACGATCGGCCGCTCCCGCTCGTTCCTCGAGTGGGAGAAGGTGAAGCCCCTGGTCCAGGAGCTCGATCACCTGCGGGCAACGATCGCAACGCGCCTCGCCGCGCAGGACCGCGAGCGGGCCATTGCGCTCCTCTGGGACCTCCTCGGCATCGCCGATGCCGTCCTGGACCGCGTCGGCGACGGGACCGGCGCGGTGGAGGAGGTATTCGGCGCCGCGATCGCAGATCTCGGCCGGCTCTCCGCCGCGCCGCCGCCGCGCGATCCGGCGGCGCTCGCCCGCCGCGTGCTCGCCTTCTGCGAGCGCGACGGCTTCGGCTCGGCCGACGCGCTTATCCGCCACATGGGCGAGGCGCTCGGCCCGGCGGGGAGAGCTTCGATCCGGGACGCGACCCAAGCGGCGCTCAAATCCCTCCCGCCCGTGCCCAAGCCGAACGACTGGCAGGCGCACACGCGCCGGCGCCTGCTCGGGTTCCGCCTTACCGTGCTCGCCGACCTCGAAGGCGACCCCGACGCCTACATCGCCTCGATCCGTGCCGGCGCGATGGAGAACACGCATACGCTCGACATCGCCGAACGCCTGATCGGCGCGGGCCGCGCCGAAGAAGCGCTCACCTGGCTCGACAAGCCGCGCCGGCGCGTCGCAGACGAGGACGCCAAGGACATCGACCTTCGGATCGCGGCACTCGAGTCGCTCGCGCGCGGCGCCCAAGCGCAGGCCGTCCGTTGGAGCCATTTCGAAACGAGCCTCAGCGCCGCGCATCTCAGCGACTATCTCAAGCGCCTGCCGGACTTCGAGGATTTCGAGGCCGAACAGAAGGCGCTCGCCGTTGCCGCCGCTCACAGCGAGCCGGATCGCGCGCTCGCCTTCCTCATCGAGTGGAAAGCGCTCGACCGCGCCAACCGCCTCGTGCGCGACCGGCTCTCCGCCCTCGACGGTGCCGCCTATTACGTGCTCCGCCCGGCCGCCGAAGCGCTCGAAGAGAAATTCCCCGAAACGGCCAGCCTGCTTTACCGGCGCATGATCGAGAGCGTGCTCGGCCGCGGTTCGTCCTCCCAATATCCCTACGCTGCGCGCGACCTGTTTTCCGCCGCGCGCCTCGCGCCCCGCCTGCCGGCTACGCCCGCGATCGAGACCCACGCTGCCTTCCTCGCCCGCCTCCGGAAGGCGCACGGACGGAAATATGGCTTCTGGGGACTGGTCGATCCGAAGGGACAATGACCCCTCATCGTTGCCCCTTAACTTGGCCTCGCCGCCGTGGGGTACACATGGTTCGGCGCCACGCGCACCTTGTCGCCCACCTTGAGCGCCGGGAGCTCCCGCAACCGGCCGTGTGCGCCCCGGGACCGGACTGGTAGCCAGTTTTTTCGTCCCAACCACGCAAAAAAGTTGCGCACCGCGGCCAAAAGAGCGAATTTGAAGCGACTTCAAAACGCTCATCGGAGGAATGTCGGCTCAACCCTGTCGAATTCGAAAAGCCGAGGCGCCGGCAGGGCTGAGCGTCCACCAAACCGGCGGCACGCCGTCGGGGGGGGAGGATCAAATGGCACCAAAAAGGGTGCGTGCGGAACCCGGTTCGGCGGCGGTCCCCTCCCGCGTCCGGCACGAATTAATCTTCGTCCTTTTCGCAGCACTGGCTTCGGTCGGTGCGCCGGGCAGTATTTCCCTCGCCCAAGCCGCAAGCTGCTCGACCAACGGTCAAGGACAGGTCAACGTCAGCGGAACGTCGGGTTCCTGCACCGTGTCTCCAGGACAGACGGTCAACGGCATCGTCGCCTCGAATTCCGCGCAGGTCGGGGCGAACGGCGTTCAGGTCAGCGTGCCGTACGGCACCGCGGCGACAGCGCAAGGCGGCGGCCTCATCACCTTCGGCATCGATCCGACGAAAGGCGGATCGAGCATCGTCTCGCAATACGGCGGCGGTGGGCTCACCGGCCTGCTCGCCAACGGCGCGGGCAGCGAGATCGATGCCAGCGGCCTCACCATCAGCTTTCCCGGCGGCGGCAACATCCTGGTCTGGGCCGAGAACGGCGGCGTCGTCAGGCTGGACGACGGCACGCTCCTCGACATTCTGAACAGCGGCGGCAACCAGGGCCTGCTGGCGACAGGCGCCGGCAGCCAGATCATCGCGAACGGCATCACCGTGGAGGGAGTGCTCGGAGGCGGGGATTTTGGCGTTCACAGCCAGTCGGGCGCGGCGATCCAGATCACCGACAGCACGGTCAGCATCATCGGCCCCGGTGGCGGCAAGGTCGCGATGCAGGCGGACAGCAGCGGCACGCTCACCGCGAACGGCGTGACGGTCACGCTGGCAGGCAGCGGTGGTGATGTCGCGGTCAAGGCGGATACGAGCGGCGCCGTTTCGCTCTCCGGCGGCTCCGTCACCGTAACAGGCACCGGTGGCGGCGAGACCGGATTGCTCGCGCAATCTGCTGGCAGCACGATCACTGCGACCAACGTGCCCATCAGCGTCTCCGGCACGGGCGGCGATGTCGGCGCCAAGGCGACGAGCAGCGGCGCGGTCACACTCTCCGGCGGCAGCGTCACCATGCCGTCCAGCGCCGGTGGTGAACGCGGCGTCTGGGCGAGCGGCGCCGGCAGCACGCTCACCGCGGACGGCGTGACCATCTCCGTCCCTGCAAGCATGGGCGGCGTCGGTGCTTTGGCCGATTCGGCCGGCTCGGTCACGCTCGGCACCGGCACCGGCGTCAGCACCGGCGGGGCCGGGACCCTGGGGCTCCAGGCAACCGGCAGCGGTAGTTCCATCACAGCCACCGGCAGCGTCGCGGTCGCAACCGCCGGCGCCAACGCCACCGGCGTCGACGCCGACACCGGCGGCACGGTCTCCCTCAACGGCGGCGGCAGCGTCACCACTACAGGCGCCGGCGCCGCGGGCTTCAACGCCTCCGCCGGCACGATCGGCGCGACGGACATCACCACTCAGACCTCCGGCGCATCGGCGCCCGGCGGCCTGGTGCAGAACGGCGGCGCGCTCGCGATCGACGGCGGCAGCGTCACCACCACGGGCGGAGGGAGCTACGGATTTCTCTTCCAGGGAGCGTCAGGCGCCACCAATACGCTCGCGATCAGCGGCGCCGCGGTCGGCTCGGCGGCGGATGCGTTCCGCATCCAGGGCACGACGGCGGATATCACCATCGACGGATCGAGCGTCACCGGCAACAACGGCATCCTGCTCAGCACCGCGGCCCCCGCCATCGCCAATTTGGATGCCGGCTCCTCGCAACTGACCGGCGCCATCACCACCGATTCCGGCAGCACCACCAACGTCACGCTGAACGACAACACGATATGGACGGCGACCGGGAATTCCACCCTCACCACGCTCGCCAACAATCAGAGCCTGATCGCGTTTTCCCCGCCCGTGAACGGCGCTTACAAATCGATCACGGCGAGCGGCAACTACAGCGGCAGCGACGGCGGGCTGCAGGTCAATACTTTCCTCAATCGCGGCGGGCCCTTGTCCAACCAGCTCACCGACCGGCTGCTGATCCAGGGCGACGCCACCGGCACGACCACCATCGAGGTGCGCAACGCCGGCGGTCCGGGGGACATCACCTCCTTCACGGGCGTGCCGGATCCTGCGGACGGCATATCGATCGTGCAGGTCGCGAACGATCCTTCCCCGGGCACCTTCACCCTGCCGGGCGGCTACGTCGATGGCGGCACGCCCTTCGCGTATCACCTCAATGCCTATGGGCCCGGCTTCCCGAACGGAAGCGCCAGCCCGTCGCAATCGCTGGTCGGCAATCCCTCCGGTTTCGCGGACTATCGGCTGCAAAGCGCCTATGTCGATCCGGGAGGGCCGGTCACACCGGAACCGGTACCCACCATCCCGACCCCGACCCCGACGCCAACGCCGAGCACTCCCTTGGGGCCCGACGGGATACCCGATCCCGGCCCGTCGGCGGGAGATCCGTCATTGCCGTCGGATGCCCGCCCGGAAGTCGCCCCACAGGTGCCGGCCTATCTCTCGACCCCGCGTGCCCTCTTCGAGACCGGATTCCTCGATATCGACAGTTTGCATCGGCGGCTCGGCGAGATCCGCGACGATGAGACCCTCGGCTACGATCCGTCCTCGGAAGTGTTCGTGCGCGTCTATGGCGGCGCCTTCAACTACACCACCAACCGCAGCTTCGAGGCCTACGGGTACAATTTCAACCTCGACTACAGCGCCGTTCAGTTCGGCGGCAATTGGATGCCGATCCGCAACGATGACGGCACGCTGCGCGTCGGCCTCGCCGGCACGCTCGGCCGGCTCTGGATGCAGCCTTCCGCCATCGACGGAGAGAGCAAGGCGCTCTTCAACACGGAGAGCCTTGGCGGCTTCGCCACCTGGCAGGCGAATTCCGGCTGGTACGTCGACGGCATCGTCATAGGCGGCATGTTCGACGGCCGCTACACCACGGTCGACCGCGGCGAGACCACCGGCGTCAACGGTACTTCGCTCGCCGTCTCGATCGAATCCGGCATTCCCTTCGCCCTGCCCTGGTGGGATCTGTCCTTCGAGCCGCAGGCGCAGCTGGTCTGGCAGCATCTCAACTTCCCCGACCGCACCGATGTGGACGGCATCAATGTCGACATGGGAAGCCCCAATCAGGGCGTCCTGCGCTTGGGCTTCCGGCTGAAGCGGCCGTTCGAGACCCAGAGCGGGATGCTCTTCACCCCCTATCTCAAGGCCAACCTGCTCCAGGGCATCGGCGGGTCGAGCGACGTCGTGCTGAGCGGCATTCCCTTTGGCACGGGCACGCCCGGCACGGCGCTGCAGGCGGGCGGCGGCATCACCGGCACGCTCACCCGCCACCTCGCCCTCTACGGCGACGTCGCCTGGCAGAGCAACGTCACCGTCGGCGGTTATCGGGGCTGGCTGTTCAATGGCGGCATCCGCCTCTCCTTCGGCGAGCCGCCCCCTTCAGCGGCCGCGCCGGTCGCCGCCCCTGCGCCTTCTCCCGTGCGCTCCTATCTCGTCTTCTTCGATTGGGACGACGCGAGCCTCAGCGATCGCGCCCGTCAGGTCATCGCCGAGGCCGCCGCCGCGTCCTCTAGCGTGCGCTCTACCCGGATCGAGGTGAACGGCTACACCGATACCTCGGGAACCCCGAGCTACAATCAGGGCCTCTCCGTTCGCCGCGCCCAGGTCGTCGCCGCCGAGCTCGTCCGTGATGGCGTTGCTCCCGGTGCCATCGCCATCCACGGCTTCGGCGAGACGCACCTCCTCGTCCCGACCGGACCGGGCGTTCGCGAAGCGCAGAACAGGCGCGTGGAAATCTTCATCCGATGAGCGCGGGCCCTTGACCTGGCCTTGCCGACGTGCACAAAATCTACTATTAGTTGAATTACGTAAGCAGTACTTCCCCATGTTTCACGTGAAACATGGCCTTAATCAATAGTTTATTTTTCGCCAACCGCCTCCTGCGACAAACCCCCTACTACATCCAGAGATCCTCGAGGCCGGGGTGGCCGTCGGGCCGGCGCCCGAGCGGCCAGAAGAATTTCCGCTCTGCCTCCGCAATCGGCAAATCGTTGATGCTGGCGACCCGCCGGCGTATCAGCCCGTCCTCGTTGAACGCCAGGTTCACGTTCCCGTAGCAGCGGAACCAGCGGCCGCTATCGTCGCGCCACTCATAGGCGAACCGCGCCGCGATCCGGTCACCCCCGAACGTCCAAACCGCCTTGATCACTCGGTAGTCGAGTTCCCGGGTCCATTTTCGCACGAGGAATTTGATGATCTCGCCTCTTCCCACGAAGAACTCGGCGCGGTTCCGCCAGCAGCTGTCCTCCGTGTGGTCGAGCGCCACGCGCTCCGGGTCGCGGCTGTTCCAGGCATCTTCGGCCAGCCGCACCTTCTGCGCGGCGGTCTCGGCGGTGAAGGGCGGCAAGGGCGGGCGACTCTGCATCATTTGACTCCGGCTCGATCGCCTATCAGATCGTCTTTCCGGCCGCAAATCGAAATGGCACTTTGGTCAACCCCCTTGCGGGCGTGAGCGCGCTACCAGCCATTCACGCGCGGCCACACCCGCGCGACCTCGACCCCGTCATCGGTCACGAAATACCGGTCATGCGCCGCCGCCGTCAGGCACACATGGTTGGGCACCACGCGCACCTTGTCGCCCACCTTGAGCGCCGGGAACGGCCGCGCCGAATCGCAGGCCACGACTCCGTGCTCCTGGTACGCGCGCCGCACGATCGCCGCGCCGAAGCTCTCCGCGCCCGCGAGATCGCGCACCAGCCCGAACCCGTAATCGTGCTGCGTCGCCTCGGTGCTGCGGTCCTTCGAGAGCGCGATCGCCCCCGCATCGATCAGCAGCTGATGCCGCTCCGGCCGCCGCCCGATCACGCTCGCGAGCACCGTCACTGCGATATCCTCCGGCCCATGCGTGCCGATCGCCGCCTGGAAGAGATCGCCGAACATATAGACGCCGGCTCGCACTTCGGTGATGCCCGCGTACGAGCTCGCCGCCAGCGCCGTGGGCGAGCTTCCCATCGAGACGATTGCAACCATCCTCCCCGCCGCCTTGAGCCGCTCCGCCGCGCGCACCACACCCGCCCGCTCCGCCTCCGCGACTACGGCGATCGCGGCGCGGTCGTGCGCTGCATAGCTGTGGCCCGCATGCGTCATCACTCCGGCGAGCCGCGGCCCAAGCGTCTCGGCGATCGCCTCGAGCGCCGGGTCCTCGGGCAAGACCCCGGCGCGCCCCTCGCCGGTGTCGATTTCGATCAGCGCGCGAATCGATGCGGCATGCGCGCGGATCGCCGCCGCCGCATCGACATCGTCGGTGATCACGGCGACGTCGGCGCCCGCCGCGTTGAGCTTCGCCACCTGGTCGAGCTTCTCGGGCGTGATCCCGACGGCGTAGAGAATATCGCCGATGCCGTGCGCGGCAAAATATTCCGCCTCCGCGAGCGTCGAGACGGTGATCGGCCCGCCGCCCTCGCCGAGCACCATGCGCGCGACATCGATCGATTTTGCGGTCTTGAGATGCGGCCGGAGCGTCACGCGGTGGATGCTGAGCGCTTCCGCCATCGCGGCGATGTTGCGCTTGAGGATCGGCCGGTCGAGGATCAGCGAAGGTGTCGGCAGATTGGCAAGATTCATGGCTTTCCCTCGACAATCTCCGCGATCCGCGCGGCTGCCTTGAGGCCGCTGCCGGTCAGCACGAGCACCGTCGTCTCCCCGGGCGCGATCGTCCCGGTTGAGAGCAGCCGCGCGAACGCGGCTTCCGGTTGCGCGGCCGTGGGCTCGACGAAGAGCCCCATCCGCGCCAGCCGGAGCGTCGCCTCGGCGATCTCCGCCTCGGAAAGAGCGATCGCGCCGCCGCCACTTTCGCGCAAAGCCCTGAGCACCGTGCCGAAGCGCACCGGTTCGGCGATCGCGGTTCCCTCGGCGATCGTCGGCCGCACCGCGCCGGCGACCGGCGCCTCGCCGCCGGCCGCGAACGCGGCCGCGATCGGCCCGCAATTCGCGGGCTGGGCGGCAAAGATCCGAGGGCCACGCGCGATTCCGCCCGCGCGCCCAATCTCGCCGAACCCGATCGCGAGCCCGAGTACGTTCGAGCCCGCCCCGCAGGGGACGATGACATTGTCCGGCGCGCGAAAGCCGAGCTCCTCCCAAAGCTCGTAGGCGAGCGTCTTGGTTCCCTCGAGGAAGAACGGGTGCCAGTTGTGGCTCGCGTAAAAAATTTCCTCCGACTTGACGACCGCCGCCGCGGACGTCGCCTGCCGGTCGCCCGGGATCAGCTCCACCCGCGCCCCGTGCGCGCGCATCGCGAGGAGTTTTTGCGCGCTCGTCCCCGCCGGCGCGAGGATCGTCGCCGCCATGCCCCCGGCCGCCGCGTAAGCCGCGATCGCCGCCCCGCCATTGCCCGAGCTGTCCTCGAGCACCGCGCCGATCCCCTGGGCGCGCAGGAACGAGAGCATCACGCTCGCACCGCGATCCTTGAAGCTCCCGGTCGGCATCACCCATTCGCACTTCACCAGCGCCTCGGCCCCGGCCACCCGCCGGGCGACGAGCGGCGTCATGCCCTCGCCCATGCTGATCGGGGCGGCGTCGGGAAGGGCGAGCGCGGCGCGGTAGCGCCAGAGGCTCCGCACGCCCGCCGCGATCTCGTCCCGCCCGATGCCCATACGGGGCGTGAGCAGGAGCGGCCGCCGCCCCGGCGCGGACCAGCGCGGCAGGCCGAGCGGAAACTCCTCCCCGCTTTCGGGATCGAGATACGCGACCGTCATCTTTTCGGGCACTTCTCCTCGGCGCTGGGCCCTGTCGCCCGCGCCCATGCCCGGATAGCATGGGTTTTCCCCCCCGTCGCGGAGCCCTCGATGCCCGACCCCACAAGCCGGATCACCGCCCTGCTCAAGGATCTGGTGGCTATCGACAGCCGGAGCTTCGTGAGCAACCTCGCGATTGCCGAGCGGGTCGAGCAGGCGCTCGCGGGCTTCACGATCGAGCGGCTCGACTATACGGACGCCGAAGGGGTCGCGAAGCGCTCGCTGGTCGCCCATCGGGGCAAACCGGGCGGCGTCGCGCTTTCCGCGCACATGGACACCGTGCCCGACACCGGCTGGCAGGAAGACCCGTTCAGCGCCCGGCTGGACGAGAAGGGCGTGCTGCACGGGCTCGGCGCGACCGACCTCAAGGGCCCGCTCGCCGCAATCATCGTCGCCGCGACCGAATTGCCGCCATCGGTGCCGGTGAGCCTCCTCATCAGCGCCGACGAGGAGACGACGAAGGGGGGAGCCAAGGTGATCGCCGCGCGCTCGGCACTGGTGCGCGAGGCGCGGCCGGCTGCCATCGTCGTCGCGGAGCCGACGCGGTTGAAGCCCGTGCGCGGGCATCGCAGCCATATCGAGTTCACCGCAATCGCCACCGGCGAGGCCGCGCATTCGAGCACCGGGCGCGGGCGCAACGCCAATTGGGAGCTGCTGCCCTTCCTCGACCGCATGCACGAGATTTTCCTTCGCCTGCGCCGCGATCCCGCGCTGCAGGACGCCGCCTACGATCCGCCCTTCAGCGACTTCAACCTCATCCTCGACAACCATGGTGCGGCCATCAACGTCACCGTTCCCAAGGCGACCGCGCGCATCAAATACCGCTACAGCGCCGGCATCGACCCTGAGCCGCGGGTGGGCGAGGTGCGCGAGGCGGCCGAGCGGGCCGGGCTCGCGCTCGCGATCGCCCGCGAGGGCGATCCGCCCGAGCTGGCGCCCGACCATCCGCTGATCCGGCTTGCCGTCGAGATCACCGGCGAGGCGCCGGCGACCGCACCCTACGGCACCGACGCCTCCGAGCTGCAGGGCATCGCGCCTTGCGTCGTCCTTGGCCCGGGCGACATCGCCGCGGCGCACCGACCGGGCGAATCGGTCCGGATCGCCGATCTCGCCGCCGCGGTGCCGGTCTTCATGCGCCTCGCGGAGCGCCTGGCCGCCGATTGATCGGGAGGGGGGAATGGCCGGACGGCTCGAGGGCAAGGTCGCGATCGTCACGGGGGCGGGCTGCATCGGCCCCGGCTGGGGGAACGGGCGGGCGAGCGCGGTGCTGTTCGCGCGCGAGGGCGCGAAAGTCTTCGCGGTGGACAAAGATCCCGCCGCGATGGAGGAAACGCTCGCGCGCGTGAAGGAATTCTCCGGCGCCATCACCGCCCATGCCTGCGACGTGCTCGAGTCCCGAGCGGTCGCCGCCATGGTCGAGGCATGCCGCGCCGCCTACGGGCGGATCGACATCCTCGTCAACAATGTCGGCGGCTCGGCCCGCGGCGGTCCCGTCGATCTTTCCGAGGAAGAATGGGACCGCCAGATCGACTACAATTTGAAATCCGTCTTCCTCACCTGCAAGCACGTGATTCCGGTGATGGTGGCGCAGGGCGGCGGGGCGATCGTCAACACCGCCTCGAGCTCGGGGCTCCGCTGGACCGGCTCCGCGCAGGTCGGTTATGCGGCGTCCAAGGCGGGCGTCATCCAGTTCTCGCGCGTCACCGCCGTCGAGTTCGCCCCCAGGCACGTGCGCGTCAACAGCATCATCCCCGGCCAGCTCCATACGCCGATGGTCGAGGCGCGGCTCGCCGGGCAGCGCACCGGCGGCGATGTCGAGGCGCTGCTGGCCCAGCGCGTCGCGCGGATTCCGCTCGGCTTCATGGGAGACGGGCGCGACACGGCGTACGCCGCGCTCTTCCTCGCCTCGGACGAGGCGCGCTTCATCACCGGAACCGAGATCGTCGTCGATGGCGGTATGACCGCCCGCTGCGACTGACGGCTCCTAGCCGTCGGCGCGGTCGACCCAGGGGATGCGGGCGACTTCGATGCCCTCGTCCGAAAGCGATTCGGCTTGCTCGGGGCTCGCCTCGCCATAGATGCCGCGCCGCTCGCTCTCGCCGCGATGGATCCGGCGCGCCTCGTCGGCGAAGCCGGGCCCGACATACTCGCAGTTCCTCTCGACCTCGGAGCGCATCTTCTGGAGGAGCGCCTTCAATTGGTCCGGCATCGCCTTGCCGGCGACCGCCATCGGCTTCGCCGCGGGGGCCGGGGCGGGCGGCGGGGCCGGCGCGTGCGCGCGGGGCAGGGCGGGCGCCATCAAGGCGCGCGCCACGTCGACGCCGCCGCAGACCGGGCAGCCGATCAGGCCGCGCTTGGCCTGGCGATCGAAGGCCTGGCTGTCCTTGAACCAGCCCTCGAACTCGTGGCCCTCGCTGCAGCGGACCCGATAGTGAATCATTGGGTTACGCCGCCGCGATGCCGAGAAGCCGGTTGAGCTGGCCTGTCCGGTCGAGCTGCACCAGCTCGTCGCTTCCGCCGATCGGCTCGCCCCGGATGAAGATCTGCGGCACGGTCGTCCGTCCGCCGGAGCGGCGGATCGATTCTTGCCGCTCGGGCGTGCCGTGCGGGGCCGAGATCTCGCGGAACGGCACCTTCTTGGCCGCGAGCAGCCTGAGCGCGCGCGCGCAGTACGGGCACCAGGGCTGGGTGTAGATCTCGACTTCGGGCATGCGCGCGTCCTTCTTCGGCACCGCTCGGGGATCTGGGCGGCCGGAATCGTTCTGCAAGAATCGTACCCTTACTGGACGCGCGGGTCAGGGACCCGCGCGGCGGCGAGCACGTCCACAGAAGCCGCCCCGGAGGCGAGCAGCGCGTGCGCGCAGGCGTTGGCGGTGGCGCCGGACGTGAGCACGTCGTCGATGAGCAGCACCCGCCTTCCGTGTATCTTCTCGGCCCGCGCGGGCCGGACGGCAAAAGCGTCCGCGACCTCTTCGGCGCGCCGGGCCGCCGACATCTCGCCCAAGGAGGCGGTGGCGCGCAGCCGAACGAGCGCGTCGGGCAGGGCGGGCACGCGCGCGCGGCGGGAGAGCGCGCGGGCAAGCAGGGCCGCCTGGTTGTAGCGCCGGGCGAAGAGGCGGCTTTTGTGGAGCGGCACCGGCACCAGGAAATCGGCAGCGCGGAGGAGCTCGGCGCCGGCGCGGGCCATGTGCAGCGCGAGCACGAAGGCGAGCTCGGTCCGGTCGGCATATTTGAGCGGCAGAATGAGCCGCTGCGCGCCGGCGTCGTAGAGGAGTGCCGCGCGGGCGCGCCGGAAGAGAGGTGGGGCGTGCTCGCAGGCCGGGCAGAGACGGGCGCGGCCGCCCGCCTCGCGATGCGGAAAGGGCGCGCCGCAGCGGTGGCACAGCGGCTCGGCGAGCAGGGTGACGGCGCCGAAGCAGGCGGCGCACATCAGGCCGGGGGCATCGACCGGCGCGTCGCAGGTCGGGCAGGTGGGCGGCAGGAGGAGGTCGAAAACCGCGCGGCCGGCCCGCCAGGGAACCTCAATCGCCCGCACTTTGCCCTCGCAACCCGAAGGCGACGGAATTCTCGCGCCCGATCTGCTCGGCGAGGCCGATCTCCCAGGAGAGATAGGCGTGCATGGCCTCCTCGATGCCCGAGGTGCGGTCATAGGGGCGGAGATTGACATCGATGCAGGCTTCGTCCGGCGGATCGGATGGCGTGGCGGCGAGCGTCTCGCCGGCGGCTTGCCAGGAAGCGGTGCCGCCGGCGAGCACGTGGATCGGGGCTGGCGTGAGCGCTGCGGCCTCGGCGGCGGTGTGGGCGGCGAGCCAGCCATCCGGCGAGGCGAGGACGACGCGCCGCGCCGCCGCCAGCGCCGGGCCGAGGACGGCGAGCCGCCCGCGCAATCCCCAAAGCGCGCCCGGGATGTGGCCGGCGCGGTATTCGAGGCTGCGGGCGCAATCGACGATCACCGTGCCGGGCAGGGCGTGCCAGGAGGCGAGCTGAGCGGGGGAGACGAGTGCGGCGGAAGGCGGCTCGGGGCGCTTCTCGGGGCCGGTCTCGAGCGGGCCCGAGAGCGCGTCCTCGAGCACGAAGACGTCCCAGGGCGCCATCTGGGCGAGCCAGCCGCCCGCCATGCGGGCTCGGGCGCCGGTATCGTCGATCAGCACGATCCGCGCGCCCCGCACCGCGACCCAGGAATCGGTCGCCTGGACGAGCTGGCCGCCGGGCGCGGAGCGGCTGCCCGGGACATGCCCGGCGCGATATTCCTCGGGGCTTCGGACATCGAGCAGATAGAGGCTGCGGGCGGGGTCGGCGGCGAGAGCGGCGAGCGCAGCGCGATCGATCGCCCGCACGCCGGCCGATGCGGCGAAGCGCTCGGCGCGGGCGCGGGCGAGCGCCGCCGAGGCCGGCGTGCCCGGCTCGTATCGGCGCGCCGCTCCGCGCTCGCAGGCCAAGCCCGCCAGCTCCCAGCCCATGGTGCCGTTGCGCAGCGCCAGCACGCGGTTCGGGATGCCGGCGCGGCGCAGGCTCTCGGCGCCGAGGATGCTCCGCGTGCGGCCGGCGCAGTTGACGACGACGAGCGTCTCGGGGTCGGGGGCGAGATCGCCGATGCGATAGACGAGCTCGCCACCGGGCACGCTGATCCCGCCCGGGATGTTCATCCGGCGGAATTCCTCGAAGGTGCGGGAATCGAGGATCACCATCTTCGCGCCGGCGTTGCGTTTTCTCTCGAGGTCCGCGGCGTCGATGCTCTCGGTGCCGTAATGATGCTCGACCCATTCGCCGAACGCCTTCGAGGGGACGTTGACGCCGCTGAAGAGCTCGCCGCCCGCCCCTGCCCAGGCGGCGATGCCGCCGGCGAGCACGGAAACGTCCGAGCAGCCCAGGCCCGCGAGAAGTGCGGCGAGCCGCTCGGCCTCGCCGCCGCCGTCATCGACCGCGACGATCCGCACGGAGCGGCGCGGCAGGAGGGCGGGCGCGCGGAGATCGGCGACCGAGAGCGGGCAGGGCACGGCCCAGAAGAGATGCGAGCGGGCGAACTCGCCCTCCTCGCGGGCATCGAGGACGGCAAGCTCGCGCCCGTCGGCGAGGGCGGCACGGAGAGCGGCGGCGGTGATCGTCATGGGGCGAGGCTATGCGGCGCCCGCCGGCAGGTCAAAGCCGGTCAGCTCTCTCGAAACAAGGGCGCAAGCGCGCCCCGCACATCCTTGGCCTCGACGAGGCGCCAAGCCCGTGCAAGCAGATCCTGCGCCGCCGCCGGGTCCAGGATCGACTCCGCCTGAGCGAGGAATTTTTCCGACAATTCCTCGTCGGTCAGCGGCCGGGCCGCGCTGCCTCTTGCATGCGCGACATGGGCCTTCAGGATCCTTCCGTCCCTGAGGCGGATCTCCGCACGGGCCGCATCCGGTGCGAGCGCTGGATCGGCGACGGCGGTGATGCGATCGCGCAGCGATATGATGCGGGGATCGCGCACGCATTCGGTGGCGCCCTGAGCCAGGCCGGCCGTGCCATAGAACAAAGAGGAGGCGGCCCAGTGATAGAGGCTCGTGCCGGCCTTGTCGCGGTCGGTCGGGTCCTTCCGGCCGGTCAACTGGATGGCCGATTCGGGGACGGCCAGGGTGACCTCTTCGATCTCCTCCGGCGCGAGGCGAAACTGGCGGACAAGATCGAGGCAAACATCGATGACGGGATGAATGACGATGCCGCAGGGATAGGGCTTATAGGAGAGGGAAAGGATCTCGAAGGTCTCTCCGAGGCCGGCGATCGCCACCGAAGCATCGGCATTCTCGGCATGTGCATTGGCGTAGCCCTTGGCCCCCGCAAAAGCCTCGTCCGGCGTGTCGAAGAATTTTTCCGCCAGCAGCGCCGACATCAGGCCGGCCCGCGCGGCCTCGCCCGAGAGCATCCTTCCCGCCGATGAGCCGTGCACCGCCCGCGTCCCGCCTGCCTGGGCGGCGGCGAGGCCGATCGCATAGATCGTGCGCCGCTCGCCGAGCGCGAGCAGCCGGGCGGCGGCGACGGAAGCTCCGATTCCGCCGACGAGTGCCGCCATGGAGAGGGCGAAATGGCTGCGTGCCGGCGGTGTCGTCAGGATCGAGCCCACCCGGCACTGCACTTCATCGCCCAGTATCAGCGCATGCAGCAAGTCGACGCCGCCGACAGGACGACGCTCGGCGAGCGCCAGCAGCACGGCGGCGACCGGAGTCGTCGGGTGGGCGACGGTGCGCAGATGGGTGTCGTTGAAGCTGAGCGCGGCGCTGCTCATGCCGTTGATGAAAGCCGCGCCGAAAATATCGAGACGCCTGCCGTGGCCGATCGCCGTTGCCTCTCTGGGGCCACTGAATTCGTCGAAGAGCGGCAGGGCAAGCCCCACGGCTTCGGTCCGGCATCCGCCGAGCACGCAGCCAAGCCAATTGACGAAGGCGCGCCTTCCCTCATGACGGACCGCATCCGGAAGCGCATCGTAGCGGGAGTTGACGACGAAGTCGGCCAGCGCGCGGGTAACGCGCGGACTGTCGTGCATTGTCTCTCTGAAACCTTGCGCGGAGCCGGCATCAATCATTGAGAGATACCTCCTCGAGCGAGTTGCGGAATTTCAGGCGGCTCGGGGTATGTGCGGAAGATCCCCGCTTGCTGTGCAGGGTGAAGCGCACCGCGAGAGCATTGTAGAAGGAACGGTTGAATTCGACGACGCGCGCCGACTTGGAGAAGACGACGCGTTCGAGGACGAGGAGCGGCGCACCGACACGCACATCGAGCAGCGCGGCCCGGAAAGGATCGGCGAGTGCCGCTTCGATATTTTCCTCGGCATCGGAGAGAGGTTCGCCCAGCGTACGCTCGAGGCGATCGTAGAGGGAACCGCTCCGCAGCTCCGACTTGGTAACGCGCGGCAGGAGCGTTTGGGGCACATAGCTCACCTGGTAGCAGACCGGCTTCTTATCACTCAAGCGGACGCGGAGGATTTTCCACACCGGCTGATTCGCCCGCATGCGAAGCCGGCTCGCGACGTGGGAGGCGGCGTTGGCGATTTCGGCGCCGACCAGGCGCGTCGAACCGCGATGCCCGTCGGCTGCGACTTCTTCGGTGAAGCTGCCGAAATAGACCACGGCCTCTGCCCGCTTCGGCTCGGCAACGAAAGTGCCGCTCCCTTGCCTGCGTTCGATCGCGCCCTCGTTCACGAGCGCGTCCAAGGCCTGGCGGACCGTGATGCGGCTGATGTCGTATTCGCGGCAAAGTTCGGTCTCGCTCGGGAGCCGGTCGCCGGGTTTCAGTCCCCTGCCCATGAGGTCACGGAGCGCGACCTTCAGACGGACGTAGAGGGGCTCGTTGAGCGAAGGCGGCAAAGGCGCCAGGGGCATGAAAATATCCTCTCGTCATGACGGCATCCTGTCAAGGAAGGCTGGGCGGCCGCTGGGCGCGCTTGACGGATAGGTTATGTTGTCATATCAAGTTGGACAACACCCGCGCCAATGAGGTCGAGGGCAGGAAATGTAAGGCGAAAATCGTGTAACGCGAGAGAGGCGAGCGCAGGCGGAGTCTGCGCAAAAACATCTTCGTGCCTAAGTTCGACGCGGTCGGGAGGAAAAAGGCAAGTGAGTGCCGGAGAAGCGAACGACGGGGCTGGTGTATCGAAGGGGCCATTGACCGGCGTGAAGGTGCTGGAATTCGGCAGCATCTATGCCGGGCCATTCTGCTGCCAGCTCCTTGCCGATATGGGCGCGGAGGTCATCAAGGTCGAGCGCCCGGGGTTCCCCGATCCCATGCGGAGCTGGGCGCATACGGATGACGAGAATACAAGCTATTCCTGGGCCGTCGTCTCGCGGAACAAGAAATGCGTGACGCTCGATGTGCGGGACCGGGAGGGCGCGCAGATATTCCGCGAGCTGGCAAGCCGGTCCGATGTGCTGGTCGAGAATTTCCGGCCGGGACGGATGGAGTCCTGGGGCCTTGGACCGGACGTGCTGTGCGAGCTCAATCCACGCCTCATCTATGCGCGGGTTTCGGGATTCGGTCAGACCGGCCCGTACGCGATGCGGCCCGGGTTCGGAGTGATCGGCGAGGCGATGAGCGGGCTCCGGTCCATCACCGGCTACCCGGACCGCCCTCCGGTGCGCGCGGGCGTCAGCATTGCCGATGCAATCGCGGGAATGTTCACCGCGTACGGCGTTGCCGCCTCTCTTCACGAACGAGCAACCAGCGGCAAGGGCCAGGTCATCGACACGGCGCTCTATGAAGGATTGTTCGCGCTCATGTCGGACTTCATCGCGATCTACGAGGCGCTCGGGGTCGTGAAGGAACCGGTCGGCGCGAAGATTCCCCGTGTCGTGCCGAACGGGATATTCCGCACTGCGGATAAGCAATATGTCGTCCTGGCGACCGGCACGGACGCGGTCTTCGCGCGCTTCGCCAAGGTCATGGGCCGCAAGGACCTGGCCGAGAAATTCCCGACGCCGGCGGCGCGCGCGGACAACGAGGACGAGCTTATCGGCGTGATCGAGGCATGGATTGCGGCCCGGTCGATCGAGGAGGTCCTGGAGACCCTGCGGCAGGCCGAGGTGCCGGCCGTCAAGGTGTACCGGGCTCCCGATATCCTGGCCGACCCTCAGTACGTGGCCCGGGACATGCTACTTGCGGTCCCTTGGAAGGGAGGAGGCACGGTTCATGTTCCGGGCGTGGTGCCCAAGCTTTCGCGCACGCCCGGGGGCGTCCGCTCGTTCCTTCCCGAGCTTGGCCAGCACAGCGATGAAGTCTACGCGAACATGCTTGGGATGAGCGCGGAGGCGATCGAAAAGCTGCGCAACCGGAAGGTAATATAGGAGGACCGGTCATTGGAGGGTCTGGCGGTTATTTCCGGCGTTGGTGACAGCACCTACGCGTTTCACTCGGGCCGCACGCCGGTCGATCATATGAGCGAGGCACTGGGCGAGGCGCTGGAGGATGCGGGGCTCGAGCCGGGCGAGATCGACGGAATGATCGTCGAGGGCGGGCTCGATTACGATCTGGTCGCCACGAATTTCGGGCTGAATGTCCGGTACAGCCTGCAGACATGGTCGCACGGGAGATTCACCGGGCCGATCATCGCGACCGCCGCCGCGGTGGTGCAGGCGGGACTGGCGAACAACGTGCTCTGCATTCACGCACGCTCCGGTGTCAGCCAGTTCGGCGGGCCGAACGACCGGGAGGCGTTCCGCGAAGGCGGCGGGCCGCACGGCGAGTTGAGCCACTACGGCATAACCGCGCCGGCCTCGGGCGCGGCTCTGGCGTGGCGGCGATATGTCGCAATGTATGACGCCGACCCCGACGCGCTGAGGCATGTCGCCGTGCCGCAGCGCGGTTACGCGGCACTCAACCCGAATGCGGTGCTGAAGGGCAAGCCGCTTTCGGAAGCCGAGTATCTCAAGGACCGCCTCATCATCGAGCCGCTCCGCAGAGCCGATTTCGCGCTTCCCAATGACGGGTCCGTCGCCATCATCGTGAGTGCCGGGCGGGAGGTGCCGCACGGCACGCGGATCTTGGGGACGCAAGGGCTGAAGGCGAGCCGCCAGGAGGTGGCGTTCGGCAACCCCGACATGGGACTCGGATACCAGGACAGCACGACGCCCGTTCCCGAAGAGCATCCCGTCTTCGCGCGTTCCGGCACCGCTCGCGGGAAGATTGATCTTGTCTGCATCTATGACAGCTTCTCTCCCCAGGTCGTCTTCGAGCTGGAGCGGTTTGGCTATTGTCCCTACGGGACCGCCTGGAAGTGGCTCGCGGAAGGCAGACCCGGACAAAACGGGACATTGCCGGTGAACAGCTCGGGCGGCCACATCGCCGAAGCAGGCTTGTCGGGCTGGAACCATCTCGTCGAGATCCACCGGCAACTGCACGGCAAGTGCGGCGAACGGCAGGTGCCTTCGCCGAAGTTCGCCCAGTATATCGGGCCGGGCGCGTGCTCGATCATCTTCGGAGGGGCGAATTGAACGTGATGCAGCTTGATGCCGGCTCGTTCCGGCTGCCGGAGAGCGTGTTTCCGAGATTGACCGCCGACAACCGGCCCTACTGGGACGCTGCACGCGAGCACAGACTCGTCGTGCCCTTTTGTGACACATGCAAGCGGAATTTCTATCCCATCGGGCCGCGCTGCCCGTACTGCTTCGGCGACAAGATCTCGTGGAAGGCGCCTGCGGGGAGACCGACGCTCGCGAGCTGGATACGCTTTCACAAGCCCTATTTCGAGTGGCTGAAGGACGTGGTCCCGTATGTGGCCGGGCTCGTTGATGTCTGCCCCGGCGTGCGGATGCCGGTGCTGCTCTGGCCCACACCAGAGGCCGATCCGACGGTCGGTCAGGAGCTCGCGCTCGAGTTTCTCGATGTCACGGATTCGCTGTCCCTGCCCGTGTACCGTGCCATTCCGCCGAAGGGGGCCGAATGATCACCGCAGCGCGTCATTCCGCTATGATGGAAGATACAGGATGGCTCGTGGTTGTTGTGCTGGCGACGCGCGGGTGATAGGAAACGGCCAAGAACGAAGCTCGAAGCAATCAACGCAAGGGAGAGAAACGTGCCTGGGATAATGACGCGGAGCTCCGCCTTAGCGGTGCCGGCACCTTTGTCCACACTATTTTCCATCCCGGACCGCGCGGGCGGCACCGACCGCACGGGCGGCGCCACTGCGGTAACCGGCTGATAGCGGCCGGTTCAGGCCAGTTTCCGAGGAAACGACAATGAGCATGGCAAGAACAATCCTGAGCGCGATGATCGGGCTGATCCTGTTGAGCGCCGGTGCTGCAAAAGCTGCTCAGCCGGCCGAGACCGATTTCCCGACCAGACCGGTGACACTGCTGGTGCCCGCGGCACCCGGCGGCGGCTGGGACGCCGACGCGCAGTTCATCCGGGCGGAATGGTCAAAGCTCCTCGGCAGGAACGTCATCATCCGATACGATTCGGCGGGCGGCGGACTGGCGGCATTGCAGGAGGTCGCGCGGGAGTCGGAGCCCTACACGATGATCGTCATCGGCAGCGAATTTGCCGCGATCAATCTCTATTCGCAGCATTCGCACCTGACCATGTCGAAGGATTTCTACCCGCTCCTCAACATCAGCACCGACGTCATGACCGTGTTCGTGCCTGTCAACTCGCCTTATCACGGCATGAACGATCTTATCGAGGCCGCGAAGCAGAAGCGGATCTCCATCGGCGTCGCGGGGGTGGGAAGCTCCAATGAGCTGATGGCGCTGATATTGCGGCAGGTGGCCGGGGTCGGGAAGAATCTCAACATCGTGCCCTTCAACGGCGGATCGACGCTCCGTACCGAGATCGCCGGAGGACACCTGGCGGCGGGGATCTCTCCCTCGCAGGGTTTGATTGCGTTTCATGACGAGATTCGTCCGATCGGCTATTTCGCCAACCAGAACCCGGTCCCCTCGTTCCTGAAGACGACGCCCGTGGCGACGCAGCTCGGCGCGAAGATACCGAGCATGCTGTTCTCATCGGCGATCTTCGTCTCTTCACGGGCGGAGCGGTCGGATCCCGCTGCGGTGGCGAAGCTTTCCGCGACGCTCAAGGCGGCGCTGACCGATCCTTCCGTCGAGAGCGCGATGGGCAAGGCGGGATACGGCGTCTACTCCGACTTCATCGATTCCTCTGCCGTGCTGGCCCGTCTCAAAGAGACCGAGGCAGTGCTCCAGCAGTACGGCTCCCTGTTCCGCCAATAGGCCTGGCAGCGCTCGGATAGGCAATGCGAGCGGGGAAATGAGGGTGTCCCCCTTCGCCCGCGCGAGCCGCCCCGCTCCGGTTGCGGGAAGCCGGACCTCCGTCCGGGTGGCGCGGAAGCCTTTGCCAAGGGCCGTGCAGGAACGCGACGGCGACGGCACGGCTCCGTGGCGGGGCAAGCTCCTCCGCCGGCTCCTCGTCATGGACGTGATCCTGGCGATCACGTGCCTGGCATACTGGCGCTCGCTCGCCGGGGTGAGTGGGTCGGATTACTGGTATCCGGTCAGTGTTGCCGCGATTGCGATCGGCGCAACGCTTGCGCATCTGGCGGTAACCGGGCGGCGGGCATTCCTCGAGCGAGGCCGCCAATTGCATGCGGCGGAAACGGGATCATCCCTTCCCGAAGGCACGGTGAAGATCGCTCTGGTCGCTGCGGTCTCCGTGCTCTACGTGGCAGCGCTCGCGCAAACCGGCGCGATTGCCGCGACCTTCGTGCTCGTGATCGTGCTGGGCAGGATCGCAGGCTGGCGAAGCTGGCTCCGGCTCTGTGCCGCAGGGGCGCTGCTTTCTCTCATCGCCTATTACGTGTTCGTGCGGCTGCTCCTTTATCCAATTCCCGGACTCCCGGGGTTCCTGGCGTAGCCGCGATGGTTGGATCGATCGATACCATTCTTTCAATGGTGCTCTCGCTGCATCTCTGGCTCTTTGTGATCGGCGGCGTGGTGTTCGGCTATGTGGTGGGAGCCATCCCCGGCTTCGGCGGGGGCAATATTCTGGCCATGCTCGTGCCGTTCACCATCCACCTTCAGCCGGTGGATACGCTGGTATTCTTCTCCGCGATCTACGGCAGCATGGAGCTCGGCGGGTCCTGGCCTGGAATCATATTGAATGTACCGGGCTCTCCTGCTTCGGCGGCGGCTTCGCTCGAAGGTTTCATCATGTCGCGGCGGGGCGAAGGCGACAGGGCCCTTGGCCTCTCGATCATGAGCTCCATCGTCGGTCTCGTGGCCGGCACCATCGTGCTCCTCACATTGACCGAAGCCGTCGGCTCGGTCGCGCTCGCCTTCAGCCCCAGGGATATGTGTGCGCTGATCGTGCTCGGGTTATCGTTCGTGGCGAGCCTCGGCAATGGCACGCTCTACTGCAACGTGATCTCGGCGCTGATCGGGTTGCTCCTGGCGACCATCGGCACCGGCCCGCTCAGCGGCGCTCATCGCGGCACGCTTGGCATCGTCGATCTCTATGACGGCATGCAATTGCTGCCGGTGGTCGTCGGGCTGTTCGGCTTCGCCGAGTGCCTGGTGATGGCATCAAGGGCGTCGGCGCGCGTCGTCTCGGCGGCAGGGCGTGTCGGAGAGTTCCGCCATACGCTGGCGGGCGTGGTCGAGACCTTCCGCCACAAGAAGGTGCTGGCATTTTCGTGCCTCCTGGGGATGGTGATGGGGATCGTGCCCGGGCTAGGCGGCACCGCGTCGAGCTGGATTGCCTATGCCCAGGCGAAGCGCGTGTTCGGCAAGCACGAGAAGTTCGGCGACGGGGCAGCCGCGGGAATCATCGCGCCCGAGGTTGCGAACCATGTCGGCGTTCCGGAGGGCCTCATCTCGATGCTGGCGCTCGGGATACCGCACAGCGGCGCGATCGCCATCATGATGTCGGCCCTGATATTGGAGGGCGTTACGCCCGGGCCGGCGTTCCTCAGGCAAAATCATGCCGCGGTGATGACGATCGGCGTCTCCATATTGCTCGGCACCATCGTCATTTTCATCGTCGGGCTCCTGTTCAGCCGCTATTTCGCGAAGATCGCCATGGTGCCGTCCCATATCCTGGTCCCGATCATCGCGGTTGCATGCCTGCTCGGCGCCTACGGACAGCGTGACAGCTTCTTCGATATGGGCACGGTGGTCGCGTTCGGCGTCGTGGGCGTTCTGTTCGAGAAACTGGGACTTTCCAGGCCGGTGTTCCTACTCGCTTTCATTCTGGGGCCGATGTTCGAGACCTATCTCGGCCAGTCTCTCTCCATCGGCAACGGCAGCGTCTTCTACCTTGTCGGCTCGCCGATCGCGGCGCCGCTTTACTTGTGTGCTTTCGTCTTTTTGGCCGGACCGTTCGTAGTGCGCGCGCTGAGGGTCGGGTGGAGCGCGGCCCGGAGCACATAGAAACAATAGAAACAGTGGTAGAGGACAGAAGAATGACGCGGCTCTTTGCAAAGTTGGCTGCCGACGAGCTGGCGCTCGGGGTTTGGCTCAAGGGCGGCCCGCATCTGGTTGCCAGCCTGGCGAAGGCGGGATTCGATTATGTGCGTCCCGATATGATGTTTTCGGCGATGGACTGGAAGGAGCTCGACCACATCCTTCGCGCCTCCGAAGCGGCCGGTGTGACCTGCTGCCTTCGCATTCCGGCAAACCCGTGGGCCAACAGCGCGAACGAGATGCAGGTAACGGTGGACGCCGCCCGCGCGTTCAGCCTTGGGGTCCCGATCGTCCAGGTCTCGGTTTCCTCTGCGGTCCAGGTCAAGGCGCTGGTCGGCGTCGCGGCCGATTGGCATCGTTCGGGTGCCGGGGAATATCCGAGCTCGAGCGGCGAATTCGAGGCGCAGCATCAACGCGTTCTTGAGCGGAGCCTCATTCTGCCCGCGATCGAGAGCGGCTCCGCCCTTCGGGAGCTGGATGAGATCATGAGGACGGAGGGGCTCCGAGCGGTGATGATCTCGTGCACGGATTTCAGCAAATGCATCGGTTTTCCGTTCGAGTACGACCACCCTGAGGTGTGGAAGGCGATCGACCGGATCGTCACCATGGCGCGTGCGCGGAACATCGTTGTCGCGGCGAATACGGGTTATGCCTACAACACGCCGGAAAAGATCGTCGGTCGTGTGCAGGCACTCTATGAGCACGGGATCCGCATGGTCCTGATCCAGGGCATCGAGTTCCTGCTCGAGAGGTTCTGCCACAGCTTGCTGGAAGACGTGGCCGGATCCATGCGGGAACATCAGGGCAAGTTCCGAACCGTTCCGGCTCAGTAGCGGCCAAACGAATGGATTGCAAAGGCTCCGCCTTTGCCAGGGGGTCCAGGGGGACAGCGTCCCCCTGGCCTTACCTAGAGCGGGATGGGTTCGCCTCCGCTCACCCATCCCGCTCTAGGTCTTTGTTTTTCCCGCGTGATTCAGACCTACGGCGATTCCGCCTTCGGTCATCACGCTCTAGCAGGGTCAGGCTCTTCGGCGGGAGGGGGCGAGCGGGCGCCAGCCGAGGAAGCGCTCCTCGGGAAAGAGGCCCTTCGGAAAGAGGAGGATCGCTCCGAAGAGGAGCGCGCCCACCAGGATCATGCGGAAATGGCCGGCCGTGCGCAGGAGCTCCGGGGCGATGGTGAGCAGGAAGGCGCCCGTGATCGCGCCCGGAAGGCTTCCGAGCCCACCCACGACCACCATCGTGAGGATCAGGATCGACTGGTCGAGCCCGAACATGTCCGGGCTGATATAGCGCGTGCTGTGCGCGGTGAGGCACCCGGCGACGCCGGCCAATCCGCCGCTGATCGCGAAAATCCCGATCTTCAAGGCGCGCGTGTCGATGCCCATCGCGCCGGCGCTCGCCTCGTCCTCGCGCAATGCCCGCAAGGCGCTGCCGTAGTACGAACGGGTGAGGCGATCGACGCACCAGAGCGAAGCGAGGGAAACGAGCGCGATGACATAATATTCGCCGAGCCCGCCCGGGAAGGCGATGCCGGCCACGCGAAAGCCCGGGATGCCGCGAAACCCGTTCGGACCGCCCGTGACTCCGTCCCAGTTCGTGACGACCACGCTGACGATTTCGCCCACGCTCAGCGTCGCCACCGTGAAGAACACGCGGAGCAGCCGGAGCATCGGCACCGCGACGATGGCGGCGAAGGCCCCGGAGAGGAGAAGGCTCGCCGGGAGGGTGAGCAGCAGGTCTCCGCTCGCGCGAGACACGAGGGCTGCCGTGTACGCGCCGACCGCGTAGAAGGCCGCATGGCCGAGCGAGACCAGCCCCGCCGTTCCGGTGAGCAGATTGAGGCTCGCCGCGAGGATCGAGAAGATCAGACTGAGCTCGATCAGCCTGAGCCAGTAGCCCGATTGCAGGAATTGCGCGGCCAAAGGCAGGACGACGAGCACGGCGAGGAGCCAGGCGAACAGCCCGGCCCGGCGGTTACGCACGGTCCACCCGCTTGCCGAAGAGGCCCTGCGGAAAGAAGAGCAGCGTGACCAGCAACAGCACGTAGGGGATGGCGGTGACCCAGCGCGAGGACATGATCTCGACGCCGAAGCTTTCGCAAAGGCCGATCAAGAGCGCGCAGCCGACCGCGCCCGGGATGCTGGTCATGCCGCCCATCAGCATCGCGACGAACGCCGTCAACATGGGCGAGAAGCCCATGAACGGTTCGATCGCGCCGTAATAGAGGCCGACGAGAAGCCCGGCGACGGCGCCGAAGGCGGAGCCGATCGCGAAGGTGAAGACGATCACGCGGTCGGCGTTCACACCGGAATAGAGCGCGCCGAGCAGGTCGTCCGAGACGGCGCGGATGGAAAGGCCGATGCGGCTCTTGCGGAGCAGGAGGTGAAGCAGCGCCAGCATGATGCAGGCGGCGGCGAAGATGATGAAGTCCCCGTTCGCGAAGACGACAGGCCCGAACGGGATCGGATGGTTGATGAGCAGCCGGTCGGGGATCCGCTGCATGTAGCCGCCGAAGAGGATCTCTGCGCCTTCCCTGACCACGATCCCGATCGCGAGCGAGGAGAGGAGCGTCGCCTCGCGGAGCGCGCGGGATTTGAGCGATGCCTCGTCCCGCCCGCGCCGGAGGGGGCGGAAGGCGATCCGCTCCAGCCCCACCCCGAGCATCGCACCCACCGCAGCGACGATCAAAACGAGCACGATGAAGGGAGGTGCGAGCGTCAGCGCCACCATCAGCCCGGCGAAGGCGCCCAGCATGTAGATCTCGCCGTGCGCGAAGTTCACCGCGTTGAGCACGCCGAAGATCAAAGTGAACCCGATCGCCACCAGCGCGTAGCACAACCCCGCGCTGATGCCGTTGACCAGGTCCTGGAGGATGAGCGCTTCCACGCAGGCGTCTAGTATTTGGGGTTGTAGTCGATCTGCCCGTTCTCGACACGGACGATGGTCATGCCGCTCCGCGAGAGCTCGTGCGTCTTGGGATCGATCGTGAGCGGCCCGTTCGCGCCGATATAGGTTCCGGTCGCGATGACCTGCGTCTCTTCGGTCGCGCGTGTCACGTTCGGCCAGGCGCGCTTTGCGGCCAGCATCAGCACCATTGCGCCGTCATAGCCGTCGGCGCTCCACTCGTCGGGCGCCTTGCCGTATTTCGCCTCGAATGCCTTGACGAAGGCCTGCACTTCGGTAAGCTTGCTGTTGGGATTGTAGAGTCGGTCCGACCACAGCCCGTCGAAGGCGCTGCCGGCGAGTGCAAGCGAGCGGGCGGTCAGGCCGACGCCGGAATCGACCACGGTG
>Ga0335075_10003205_pt1 | contig 26039 bp, 23 predicted proteins | sample Lox_Sample_24_FD_206723 | JGI IMG/M metagenome (GOLD analysis project Ga0335075, IMG submission 206723) | Soil microbial communities from Loxahatchee National Wildlife Refuge, Florida, United States - Lox_Sample_2.4 | ecosystem: Environmental > Terrestrial > Soil > Wetlands | place: USA...
CGGCAAATCCCCAAATCCCCATAGACCATCGCCTCCGGCCCGCGGGTTCGTGCTTGGGCGGTTTTCGTACGCCTGACGGCATCCGAAAACCTTCACCAATCGCGCCATGATGCGGGTCGCCGGTGTTGATGAGTGGGCTTGGCGGAAGGGCACGAAAATCGGTACCATTGTCGTCGACCTGGAGCGCCGCCGTGTGGTCGATCTGCTGGCGGATCGCGCGGCGGACATAATGGCAGACTGGTTCAGGCACCATCCTGAACTCGAGATTATTAGCCGCGATCGCGATGGCCTCTACGCGGATGCGGCCCGTCAGAGCGCACCACAGGCGCGCCAAGTCGCTGACCGCTTCCATCTTCTGAAGAACTTGCGGGACACCGTCGCGCGGCAGCTCGGCGGCTTCGAGGCGCCCGTCCGGGAATCCGCCACCGAGATTGAGGTTGGCCAGGACACGCCGCCGCAGCCAACTGTCCACCGCTCAGAACGATATTCGGAAACAGCGGAGCGGGAAAGGCTGAGATGCCATCGCCGCGCTGCCCGCGAGGCCATGTTCGGTAAAATCAGAGCTCTCTATGATGCTGGCAGCACCGTCAGAGAGATCGCTCAGAAGCTCGGCCTTGGTCCCCGACGCGTCTATCGCTGGGTGCGACGCATTGATATGCCGGAACGCAGCACCATGGCGCCGAAGCCCAGTACGCTGGCCTATTTCGGGGCATTCCTGGCACGAAGCTGGGCCAAAGGGACGACCAAGGTCCGCCACCTGTTCTCTGACATACGCCATCGTGGCTACACGGGTTCATTCAGCCATCTGGCGCGTTTCCTCGCTCCCTGGCGTAACAACGGCCCATCACAGGACGAGGCGGACGGGCTAGCGGCCGGCGAGGAGGCGCCAGCTCGGCTTCCGCTGCATGTGATAGATCCAATGGCGGGCCGCCGGTCCTCGCCCCTCGTGGCGGCGGCACTTTGCATTAAGCCGCGTCGTCAGATGACCACGCGGCAGATTGTCAATGTCGATGCACTCAAGGCCGCCTCAACTGAATTCACGACGATGCGTTGTCTGGCGATGCGGTTTCGCGGCCTACTCCGCGGTGGCGCTGTGGAGAAATTGGACGGCTGGATGACCGACGCATGGCGGTCTGGCATTTATGGTATGCAACGATTTGCCAGAGCATTGCGACATGACATCGAGGCCGTACGCAATGCTGTGCTGGAACCGTGGAGCAATGGGCAGACCGAAGGTCAGATCAACAGGCTCAAGACACTCAAGCGGGCCATGTACGCCCGCGCCGGTGTTGATCTGCTTCGCGCGCGATTGATGCCTCTACAGAACTAAGGCCTGTACCGAAATTGAATCAGACCTCAATTGGCGTTCACCTGACATTTGTCGCTTAGCGCGCGCTTCTCACACCGGCGAGCAGGCGGTGCCCGACGGGCGGGCGTCTATTGCGACCGTGCCGAAGGCAGTGGCGTCGAATCCGCTCAAGTTATCTCGTAGACCACGGGGCAATGATCGAAATGGGTAAGCACTGCACGCCAGCATGCCTCTGTCTTACAACTCTTTTTCGATTGCACTGTTCTGTTCCCGCCGAAGAGAATGTAGTCGAGACAGCTACCGGTCTGGATGGTCTGATTGATCTGCGTGTTAATACCCAACGACGTAGCGGCCGGGAATGAGGATCCTCGCCGGTTCCATTGCGAAAACGTAAGTGGTTGATTGTCCCAGCGCTTTGATTTGCGCTTGCTCCCGTAACCGACGGTGTCATAGGAGAGATTAAAGTCGCCTCCGACGACTGCTTCCGCGTTGTTTCCGAGATAAGCCGCTACCTTCGTAACAGCGTTCGTGCCACCCTTCTTGGATGCGTTGGCGTGAATGCCCCAAACGATGAGCGTGGGATTGAGATCGGCACACGTCACTTTAAGCAGCATGCGACGCTGCGACAGGGTCGGGAACCTAAGCGCCGTACAAGTGAAGCTGAACAACGTTCCTGTCTTTTCGAGTGCGACGAGATCTTTGGTGCCCGGGTCAAGGTTAATGTCTAGTGTGCCCACTCGACCAATCGCTCATGTTGGTTCCGTTCCCGAGTTCGCGAGCCTGCAAGGTGTTGCCTACCTCTTCGAGTAATAGGAGGTCGGGAGCGATCTCGTCGCACCAATCCTTGAAAGTGTTCAATCGGTCAACGAACGAGGTGGCACCCATGTTGACGTTCCAAAACGCGACCTTCATGCCTGCTGTCCTTCTACCGAAGCCGATTCCCGACGATAGCACAGCTGTGAATCAGTCCGTACCAAGCATCTTCGCTCGTGCTCCCTCTGCCGGAAAATCTCAAGCGTGCGCTGCACGTCATGATCGACAGGCTTTTGCCAGGCCGCGGTCAACGCTACGGACGACCGGCTGCGCTTCTACGCTGAACGCGAAGGCACAGCGTCCTCCATTACTGAAGCAGCACCACCTGCCGACCCAGCGGCGGATCCTCCTCCGCGCAATCAAGCCGAGCCAGCCGAATGACCTTCGGGATGACTGCGTACTTGGCCCAGTCTAGGTCGCAATATTCACTCTCCTCGAAACGCAGCGTCACGCGCTCGAACGTCTCCCGGCAACCCGCGCGCCGCCGATGGCGGCGCGGCCGCCGCGCAGGCTTCGTGATAGATGACGCTGGCGAGCCGCTCGATCGCATGGGCAACGGGGGTGCCCGGGGTGTTCCAATCCTGCATGAAGCAGACGTGCCAGCCGTGATCCTGCCGATCGGCCGTGATCAACGTCCGCACCTTGGACCCGTGGGCGCATCGCCCGGGATAGAGCTCGCTCGGATTGAAATGCCTCCAGAAGCGCATCAAGCTCGGTGAGGCAGGGTCAGCGAAGGCCTTCAACCCATAGGGCTGGCCGACCGGCAGGCTGGCCCGCTTTTCATACGCAGAATTCCCGATCGCCGTATGGATGCGCCGCCAAGCGGCATCCACCTCCTCGACCGTGCGAAAATCCGCAAAGTCAACCTCGGGCACCGGAATCCCGGTCCCAAAATCCTCCGTATCCACGCGAAACTCTCGAAACAGCCACTCGGCATACTCCTGGACGGTTGGGTGCTGCTTCTTCAGCAGCGTATGGCATGCTGCCTTGTGGTGCCTGTCGAACTCCGCCTTTGCCCGGTCGTAGGCTTCGGAGCCCATCTCTCCGGCCTTGGCCAGGTGGTCCATCTTTTCCAGAAGCCGCGTCCGCTCTTCGTCGTGGCGGTCATGCACTGCCTCCCAGCCGGAATCGTAGTGCGGATAGGGATAGGCCATGCTGCTGCACCTCTACTTGGTTGTCGCGCAATCCTGAAGGATTCCGCTGGAGCAATCTACAGTCGGAAGCGCTCTTTAATCAGTTGTGCGCACTCCATAGGGGTTGCTTTGCTCGTATCGAGCTCAAGGTCGTAGTCTTTCCCCTTGTGGACTCGATCATATTGCCCCCTTGCCAATCCGATCATGCGATCGCCGCGCTGACGCTCACGGGCTTCGAGAACGTCAAGGGGCGCAAAGACGCCAACCCGATAGAGGCGGTACGGGGCGAGCAGGGTTTCGTACTCTGCCATCTCGTTATTCAGTATGACATCATCGACGATCAGGTCGTTTCCTTGTGCGGCCATGACCGCAATGGCGTGCCGCATGCCCCGGAAGGCACGAGCGGCAACCGGTCCCGTTCTGATGACAACCAAGCGGTTGTCGCCTTCCTGCATGGGTTCGAAAGTAACTCCGTCAGGGCTGCCGAAGCTGGCTTCGGGCAGCATCTGAAGAAATGCGTCCATCTCAACGTGCAGGAAGAGATCAGTCGTTATTGCCTGCAGCGCCTTCGCGATGGAGCCTTTCCCAACACTCCCAGCACCATTGAGAAGGACAATGCAGGCGGTCGCGTTCACGGTGAACCTTCCGGAGTGGCGGGAGCAATTTCGCGCGGATATCGTCGTGCGCCACCGTCTCCTCTTAGACCGTTTCCCTGCCGCACAGGATCCGACACAGGCCCGCTCACTCCGCCGCCTCCCGCCGCGGCGCCACCGGCACATACGGCTCCGTTCCCGACTGGAACTCGACGTGGTCGAACCGGATCTTCTTCCATTCCGCCGCGCCCGCGAGCCGGAGACAGCCGAAGCGGTCGGCAAGCTGCATGATCTGCGAGGCCAGCACCGCCTTTTCGGTGCGCTGGCGCACATGCTTCGCGGTGCGGCTGGTGCTGTGCTCCTTGCCCTTCGAGAGCGAGGTAGTGGTCTCGCCGTGCTCCACTTCCCTCTCGCCGAAACGATCAATGGACTGTTCAAGACCGAGGTGATCCACCGCCGCGGGTCCTGGCGTCACGCCGAGGCAGTGGAGCTCGCCACCCTCGAATGGGTGGACTGGTTCAACCACCGCAGGCTTCTCGAGCCGATCGGCAATATCCCACCCGCCGAGGCCGAAGCCCGCTACTATGAACACCTGAACGAGCTACCTATGGCGGCCTGACTCAAACCAAATAGCCTCCGGCAAACCCGCTACGGTTCAAGCGGCTACAGTGAGCCCCATTTGCCAGAGCCTAACGCTGCGGTGCAGCAAAGCGCGCCACGGCTGTATTTGTCCGTTAAGTCAGCATCAAAACCGAGAACGCGCCTGTCGTCAACAAAACCGCAGTGGAAGATGCCGAGCCAGCTGCGATATGATTGGTTTGGTAAGGGCACTGCCTTGGGAAGGCGGGGCCCGTTATGGGACTGAAGCGTGTGCCCGGCGGCGATGTGATCAATTTTTTCTGGGAATGGTACCGGCGACGCGAGCAGGCCTGCCGCGGCCCGCTCTGCCAATATGCTCTCGACAAATGCGAGGAGACATTCATCCGCCGCAACTGGAAGAGCTTCGGCCACTGGCACGCGATCTTCATTCGCGAGCGGCAGCGTATGCAAGGTTGCCGACCGCTACAGCCGGGCGCTTGATCTTGGTCCGCCACAGAGCGGCGCGAGGTCTGTGGAGCGCAGCTCTTACACCGCAGCTCTCGGTCCCGGCATCGGGTGGCCTCGCTTCGGTCATAAGGCGTAGTGGCCCAAGGGTGCTGGGCACCGGAGTGCCCGGCGGCTGGACCGCCTTTCCGGAGAGTCGAAAGCGCCGTGTCAGCGAGCAAGAAGCATTCCACCAAGAAGCAGTCGGTGCGGAAACCGGCGACCCGCGTGCAGTATGGCGCTCTCCCCTACCGCGAGAACGAGGCGACGGGCCTTGAATTGCTGCTGGTCACCAGCCGGGAAACCAAGCGGTGGATCATTCCCAAGGGTTGGCCGATCCGGGGGCTGAGCCCCAGCAAGTCGGCGGCCCGGGAGGCGTACGAGGAAGCGGGCGTCCGGGGCGCCATCCGGAACAAGCCGATCGGCAGATATGTGTACAGCAAGATGCTGAATGAGAGGACCCTCGCTATACCCTGCGAGGTACGCGTGTTCGTGTTGCAGGTTAGGCGGCAAGAGAACGCGTGGCCCGAGTACCAGCAACGAGAAGCCCGATGGTTTTCAGTCTCCGGCGCAATGGAAGCGGTGGCCGACAGCAGACTGAAGACGCTAATCGCTGCCTTCGCGAGCAGCAGGAAGAGGTAGCTGGCTGAGCCCCTGTTCGCTGCGCGTATCCTTCTTCTCTTGTCGTCGGCTTAGGCTCCGCGCATCTTCGACGGGTACGCTCCTTTGCTCGCCCTGGCGTTCCCAGTTGATTGCGGGACGTCCATTACTGAGCGGCCCCCGCACAGAACCGTACGTGCGGAATTCCCGCATACGGCTCCTACCTCGGGTATTTGACGGCGAACCGCTGGAAGGGCCAGGGATGAAGGACTCGAGGCTTCGGGAGCCACTCATCTACCGGCTTCCTCATTCCGTCCCACGTCGTCCGATCGCGCTGGCTGCGCCGTTGCAGACTGCGTAGCCAGAGAGCTTCGGCGCGGCTCCGGAAAGCCCGGAGCGCGCGGCTGTTGGTCGGTACGGCGTGATAGGCGAAGAAGCCGACGACGCTGGCAACCTGATCAATTACGGGGAATGCTTTCGCGCCGGCGAGCGGATCTCCTCGTGTCTCGCCAAGGCCACAGTGGACGCCGCCATCAGCAAACGTTTCGCCAAGCACCGGCAGATGCAATGGACGCCGCGCGGCGCTCACCTCTTGCTGCAAACCCGAACCCGGGCTCTTGATGGCAGGCTTCGGTTGCTGTTCGAGCGATGATATCCGGGTCTCGCCAATGACAACGCAACCCAAACCGAGCGAGCCGCGGCATGAGCGCCCCTGGGATTTTCATGCTCCCCAGTGACAGCAGCATGTTCAGGGCTAGAAGAGCGCGGCCAATTGCAGCGTAAACGCGTTTGCAGGCGGGAGGTCCGGGCGCGCTCCGGGCGTCGGGATGTAGGTGTAGGCGGGCATCAGGACGAGGGTCCAAGGGATGAGCACTGCCTGGTAGTACACCTGCATCATGAACTCGCTCTTGCGCAGAGCCGTCGAGGGCGATTGGACACTCGGGAAGAAGAATGCGCCGGCAAAGGGAGCGCGATTGAGGCGCGACCAGGCGACGCCGATACCCATCGAATCTGCCGGTCGGTGCGACACGAGCCCGACCGCGGTCAGCCCGCCCCCCACGTACTCGTTGACCTCGGCTGCGCGGTCGCTGGTATAGCCATACTGGGCGAAGGCGATGAGACCGCTCGTGTCCTTGCCGGGATGCCGGTACCACAGGCGCTGATTGGCAAAGGCATAGAATCCGGTCGCACCGTTTTCTGTCGTGAGATAGGGCGTGAAAAGCTGGCCCGTTTGCCCCCAGACGCCGGCCCCGATCAGCCCGGGCTTGCCTTCCGCGCCGAGGCGCCAGTCGTAGCCGACCTCGCCGATGTAGAACTTGTAGGTATTGACGTGCGGGCCGGCATAGAGGCCGGTCTGGAAGCCGGTCGCGTTGTTGCCGTCGAAAAGGCCGAAAGAAACATAGAGCTGCTTGGTTGGCAGAACGTGTGCCTCGGCGCCCCACGCGGTGTTGGGGTAGCCGGGAAGCCGGCCAAACGTGGTGGGATTGACGGCGGGCGGCACGAACAGAAGCCCGCTGATCGTCCAGTCGCGAAGCTGAGGCTGACTGACCGGGACTGGAGTCAACACGCCGCCGAAATCACCAGCGGCGTTGATCTTGCCGATCTTGAGAATCAGCTTGTCGTCGAGGAGTCTCTGGCGATACCAGAGCTGCAGCAGTTCGGCGCGGTCGAACGGCGCCCCGGTGGCGAGCGAGTTGTAGAGCTGAACCGAACCGGCATCGCCATTGACATTGTGCCCGGTCCAGAATCCGAGCTCGATCGTGAATTCGCCGCCGGGAAGGCCGAACGCCTTGTTGGTGTCCACCTTTGCGCTGAGACCGAGCGCGGCGGTGCCGCTGGTCGAGCCGGGCTCGACGCCGCCGGTCGCGAGCCAGTTGCCACCGGCAGCGAGAATTCCCCCGAGACTGATGCCCCACTTGTCCAATCCCAGGGTATGGCCGAGCAGGCCGTTGCCGAGAAAGCCGCTCGATGCACGCGGATTGGCGGCGAGGCCGAGATTGAACGGGCTCGCGATGGGAGGATCGGCGACGGTGCCGAGATTGACCTCCGTTGCATCGCCGGTGCCCGGACTTCCTGCCACGGCGATGCCGTGGAGGGAGAACGCGAGTGTGGCAACGAGGCAGCATGGAATCGCCCACGACAGCCACCTCCCTTGGGAAGGATGCGGCGCTCTCATACCCTCATCGTGATTTCCGACACGACGTGTCAGGGTGGCAACCCTTCCTGCGAGGCGCCCCAGCGCTGATTCTGCTGCAGATATTTCTTTGTCAGACGCTGTGCCTCGTCGGTGCGCACCAGTACCTCGAATGAATGATCCTCGAGCTTGAGTGCGTCTTCGAGAGGCATGGTCAAAGATGCGTTGATGACTTTCTTCGCGAGCGCGATGGCAGCCGGAGAGAGGGCTGCCAGCCGCTCGGCGAGCTGCCTCGCCGTGGGCATGAGCTGATCGGGAGGAACCGCCTGCATCACCAGGCCATAGCGCACGGCCGTATCTGCATCGATGTCTCGCCCGAGCATGATGATCTGTTTTGCGCGGGCGATCCCGATCAGCCGCGGCAGGCGCACCGTGCCGCCCCCACCGGGAAGCACTCCGAGCGTGATCTCCGGCAATCCAATCTCGCCCGGGTCCGTCATCAGGCGAAAATCACACGCGAGCGCCAGCTCGAGGCCGCCGCCCCCGGCGTGACCGTTGATTGCCGCGATGGTCGGCTTCGGGAGGGCCGCGAGCTCCAGATAGGTCCTGTCGGTTGCGTTGATCGCATATGGAGGCGGCGGCTTGGTTACGCTCGTTGCGCCGGGCGGAGCCATGAACACACTGGTATCGTAATGTTCGATGAAGAAATCCGGCACACCTCCGGTGAAGATCACGACGCGGGTCCCGGCGTCAGCGGCCACGCGATGTACCAGATCGCGGATTTCCGCAGTCATTGCGGTAGTGAGCAGATTGGTCGGCGGGTTGTAGAAGCGCACGACCAGGATGGCGCCCTGCCGCTGGATACGGAGATATTGATATCCGGTCATGGCGGCGTCGAGCGGCGACGCCGCCATCGCCCGCGCGCAGGCGATCGCGAGGATCACCAGAGCCAGTGCCATGGCGCGCACAGGAGCCTTCATTCGCTTCCTCCCCGTTGGCAGATCGAAGCGCACGGTCTTGCCGTCCGGCCCCCGCCGGTCATGGGCGGGGCGGGCCGGAGGACTCGGCTGCGGGCGCCGGTTGTGTCTTGGTTGGTGGAGTCAGCAGGACTTTCAGACGTTGGGCGATCAGCCGCACCTCCTCGTCGCTCAAGAGGCCCGGATAAAGGCGCGGCATCGGCGGCGGCACGTAGGCGAGAAAGGCTTTCAGCGCTTCGGGGTTGCCGGCAAGCTGGGTCTGCCGCTCGAGGCTCGGGTAGACCAGGCCCTGGGCGTCGAGTCCGTGGCAGTCCGCACACACGCCGCCATACGCGGCGGCTGCCTGTTCCGCGGGTGTCGCTCCGAGCCGCGGCAACGGTGCGATCCGCACGAGCTTCGGGGTATCGCTGCCGTGGAGTCCGAAGATACTGACGCGAAGCGCGCCGGCGACACCCGCCGTGTTCAGTGCCGCTCCTCCGACCGCCGCGGCAACATACTGGGTGCCATCCACGGCATAGCTGATCAGCCCGTTGTTGAGCGCGCCGCCGGCATCGATCCGATCCAGCACCGCGCCTGTTCCGGCATCGAGTGCGAGCAGGTTGCCGCGCACATCGCCGGCGAAGAGCAGGCCGCTCTTGGTCGGTACCAGTCCGGCGATGACCGGAGCCTCGGCGTGATATTGCCACTCGATGTCGCCGTTGGCGCCGTCGATCGCGGTGATCTGCCCCCGCGGCGGCACGCTGAAATTCCAGGTCGGCGTGCTGATCAGGTGGGCCGGATTCTTCGGGTCGGGAAATTGGTAGTAGTACCAACACCAATCGACCATGCCGGTGTAGAGCATGCCGGTTCCGGGGTCGTAGGCGGCGCCGTTCCACTGTGCCCCGCCCAGCGTGCCGGGGCAGACCAGCATGGGAGTTTTGCCATATGGCCCGTCGTTCGCACGGTGCACGCCCGGCGTCGTGAAGACGAGCCCGTGCGTCGCCCGAGCGAGGCCGTAGACCAGGCCGTTCTTCCCGGCAATGGCCAGCATCCGGATGCCGTTGCCGGCCGTGTACAGCGTCGGCGACGTGCCGAGATCCCAGTCATGCTGGTCGTTCGGCACGCCCTGGAAATACCAGTTCAGCTTGCCGCTGTCGGTGTCGAGCGAAAGGACGGAGTTGGTGTAGAGGTCGGCCCCCAGGCGTTGCCCCGGCAGGTAATCGGGGTACGGATTGGCGACCGGCGCGAATACTTCGCCGGTTGTCGGGTCGAGCGAGGAACTGGACCAGAACCCGCCGCCCGCCGGCGGAATCGACGGCGGATTGTGCCAGGTGTCCGCGCCGGGTTCGTTGCCTGACGGAATACTGTAAAAGCGCCACAGCTCCTTGCCGGTATTCGCATCGAAGGCCATGAACCGGCCGCGTATTCCCCCTTCGCTGGTGCCGATGCCAATGAACACCTTGCCGTCCCAGGCGATGGGCGCGGAAATGAAGGTCTCGCCGTGGCCGATGGCATTGACCACGTCCCACACGGGCTTCCCGGTTGCGGCGTCGAGCGCGATCAACTGGCCGTCGGCGGTGCCGAAGAAGATTTTTCCATCCCAGTAGCTGGAGCCGCGGCTGCTGGGGTGGTTCGGCAGTCTCTTGAAGGCGATCACGTAGCGCCAGTCTAGCGCGCAGTCGGTAGCGTCGATCGCGTAGACGGCGCGGAAGGTGTTGACGTAGAGCGTGCGTCCCACCATCAGCAGATCGCTGGTGAAGATCGCGGTGCCCGGTTCGTCGAGCCGGGCCTCGCAAACCTCCCTCATGGAACCGACGTTCGCCGGCGTAATCTGATCGAGGGTGACGTAGCGCTGGCTCGAATAGTCCTTGTTCATCGTGAACCAGTCGCCCGGTGCCTGCCCCCTTGCGCCGAGCGGACAGGCGAGCAAAGCCGCCAGAAGCCACACAGGAAAAACGCGGCTCAGGCGCGAACGCATGGTTTCCTCCTCGGCTTTCCCGAGGGTCGTCAGCTCGGACAGACGGCTCCGGCGTGGACCCAGACTTCGACCAGATGATCGAACTCGTTGCGCGGCATTGGTGGGACCGAACGCTCTACGCCGGCAAGATTGCGTCCCGGAGACCATGCCCAGGCGACGAATTGCTGGTCGTTGACGATATGGTCCAGGACTTGTTCGGGCGAACGATTGCCGTTGTCTCTCTTGTTGAGGAGCCGGTGGCAGAGCTGGCTTGGCGACAGGCCCTCCCAGCCCATGCTCAGCGGTGCCATGTGCCAGTCCGGTCGGCCCGGGATGCCGGTCGCGTTGTTGTTGGCATCTCCGTGGCACGAAGTGCAGCGTGCGTACGGCCAGCCCCTGTCATCCGGCCCTCGGGAGACGAAGAAGATGTGGGCGTGGCGGTCGTCTCCCTGGCGCGGGTAATCCGTGACGGTATGGCAGTTCAGGCACCGCGGACTCTGCAGGACCGTCGCGATGCGTGCAAACAGCGCGCCCGCGTCCGGCGCTCCCGCGTTCTGCTGTGCACGCGCAGTCCAGGCGAGCGCCGCAGCGGCGGCAACCATCGCCAGCACGGCGGTGACCACCGCCCGGTGGCGCGGTCCCATCCGGTCCTCCCGCGAATCTGTTGCGACCCGCACGCTATGGGGCAGGCGAGGCGAAATAAACTCGCAGCAACAGGCAAGGAGTTGCATAACGATGCATGATGAACGCCTGCGCCTGCCGCAGCCGTCCAGGTCAGCGAGTGCGGATGCGCCCAGCGCGACCGCCTCGAACCAAGCCGCCCCGGCATCGCCCGCGGCTCGGACTTTCGGGGGTCAAGATCGCGGTAAATTGCGGCAACAGGCGCCAAGTGGCACAGTCCGCTCGGCAGAGGGCAGAGCGATGCCGCGTTCCCCCACCATCGAGCAGTTCACTGAAAAGTTGAATTTGATGTGCGACAGGCTGAGTCTGAGCCGTGTCCACCTGGCCCAGGCGGTCGGTGTCGACAAGTCGGTCGCGGCGCGCTGGACATCGGGCCGGGTACGCCCGGGCGAGCAAAGCATCGTGCGCTTGACCGAGTTGGTGCGCCGCCAGGTTGCCGAGTTTTCGCGTAGCGATTGGAGCCTGCCGCTCGGTGAATTTGCGCTCTGCCTTGGCGTCAAGCTCGGCCGACCGCCGCTCGCGGCGGACGCTGCGTGGACCTCGGAGTTCGCCGAGAGTGTCGCGCTCTATGGCGGATTATGGCTGCTGATCCACGGTTCATTCACCGGAATGCGCCGTCTCTTCGCTTTCCTCCTCGATTTACACGGCGAAAACGGCAACTTCAGCTTCGACCTTGGGGATGGCTTCGGTTATCGTGCTCACGGCGCTGTTTCTGTTGCCGATGGCAAGCTGTGCCTGCTCGGTCAGGCGGTCATGCACCCCCAGCAGGTCTGGCCCATCTACCTCATTCTCAATGGCGTGCAGATTTATCGTGCGGCCGTACTCGATGGCCTGCTTTTAAGCTGGTGTCGCGATATCGGCCATACACCCACGGCATTGCGTGCCATCTGCTGGCGTCTCGCACCACATGCGGTCAGTTCCCTCGCTGCCCGCCAACGACTCGAGAAGGCGGCCGCCCACATCGTCAACGAAAATCAGGCGGGCAGAATACACGTTCACTTGCCGCGGTGGCTCGCGACCGAGATCTTCGACATGCCGCCGGATCCCATGCGGGGAGCATTGCGCGTCCCCATGGAGCGAAGCCTGGCAGTCGAGGAAATGACCCTGTCGCTGGTCGAGCCGTCCGGCGGCCGCCGCCGGCAACTTCTGCGAGAACTCCAGGAGTTGTTCAGTCCAGCGCTTGCTTCCGATTGAGCCATTGGCTTTGCCCGGTCTCGGATTGCCCGAATTAACAGCAATGCGACAATTGCGGCCGGTTATATTGACAACGCGCAGGCGGGGTGTGGAGCCTTTTCTTGATGTTTGTGTTGCCGCCTCGACGATACTTTGGAGACCCTATTTCGAAAGCGCTATCCCGAGTTCCGACCGGCGAATGGCCTGGTTCTGATTTCTGTCGTGGCGCGACCTCTCCGTGGTATCGCACGCACTCTCAAGGAGGTTCCTGATGACTCGAAAATTGACTCCGCCCGCTCCCGTGACCCGCATCGCCTTTGATACGATGTTCGAGCAGGTCAAGAACTGGGGCCGGTGGGGTGAAAACGATGATCTCGGCACGCTCAATTACATCACTCCGGCCAAGATCGCGGAGGCGGCCAGGCTCGTTTGCAAGGGCCGCTGCGTTTCAATGGCAATTCCGATTAACAAAACGGCCGGTCCCGATAATCCGAATCCGGCTGTGCACCTGATGTCCCTGACGCACGACCTGCAGGTGGGTGAGAGTGAGCTCTCTTTCGGCATGTGCTATCTCGCGATGGCCAGCCACGGCGACGCCCATACGCATGTCGATGCCCTCAATCATGTCGGCTACAAAGGAAAGCTGTACAACGGCAAGCCGGTTTCGCTGGTCACTTCGCGGGGCTCGGAGTGGGGCAGTATCGCCGCCTACCATGCCGGCATTGTCGGGCGCGGAGTACTGCTCGACGTGGCCCGTCATCGGAAGATCGACTGGCTGGAGCCGGGCGAGGCGGTCAACCGTGCCGAGTTGGAGGAAATCGAGAGAGCTCAAGGGGTTCGTCTCGGCGAGGGCGACATTTTGGTCTTCCGAACCGGCCATCACGCCCGGCGGCTGACCCTTGGACCGTGGAACAACGAGTACCCGCCGGCGGGCCAGGGCAAGGCCGGCCTGCATGTCGACGCCGTGCCGTGGATGCACGAGCGCCGTGTTGCTGCCTTTCTGCCCGATGGTGACGGCGAAACGGTGCCGAGCCATGTCGAGGGTGTGCCCTATCCGATTCACGCGTTGCAGTTAACCGCGATGGGTATGCTGATTTCCGACAGCCTACAGCTCGAGGAGCTTGCAAGGGCGTGCCAAGACGAGCAGCGCTGGGAATTCATGGTGGTCGGATTGCCACTGCGTCTACCCGGCGCGACAGGCTCCCCGTGGAATCCGATTGCGATCTTCTAGCCGCGGCCGCAGGAGGGCACCATCGCTGGAACGGCGGTTGGCAGGCAAGGTTGCCCTGGTAGCGGACGCGACGACCTGAATCGGTCAGGTAGCCGCAGTCCACCTGGCCAGTGAGGGATCAGCTGGTCGGCGTCAATCGAAAGTCGGACCTCCACGCCGACGCGAGGCTCGCATTGATCAAGACGGCGGGCGGCAAGAATCTCACCGTCGCAGCGGACACGCGTGATTCGGGCGCAGTCAGGGCGAAGGTTGCGGAGGTGGCAGGGGCATGGCGATCGCGTTCGTTTGGTGGTCTCCAACGCGGCGATCAAGCCGTTCACGACCCCGTATGGGACGTCCAAGCCGGCTTCGGAATGGCGGAAGGTGCGCTGCGGAGGTGCAAGCGGCACCGATCTCCCCCTTTCGAAACCCATCCATTGCGGCTAACCGATGCGGCGGTTGCTCCCCGGGCTACCCGTACCCGAGGCCGCCGCAAGCGCATCAACCGAAGAGCCAGGCTTGCCCCGGAGCACGAACGCCGGATTGCCGTGCACGGGATTCGCCGCGGTCGTCGTCGTGTGAAGCGCCCGGAGCAGGCTTCGCGTCAACCGGTCAACGGCTTGTAGGCCACGACCTTCATCTCGACTTTGCAGTTAAAATTGAAACGCATGGGAAAGATCGATCGCACCGGCGGGTTCGCAGGAAAATAGGTCTTGTAAATTGCGTTGAAGGCGACGAAGTCGCGCGCGTCGCTCAGCCAGCACTCGCAACTGATGACATCGGCGAAGGTGCAACCGCCAACGGCCAGCGCTTCCTTGATAAAATCAAAGGTACGATGAATTTGCTTCTCCAAGCTCATTGCGCCATTACCCGTTCCGTCATCGACGACGTTGCCCACCTCGTCGTACGTGACGTCGAGGGGGTTGAACAGCCACGGTCCGAACGCGGAGGTGAAGACGAAGTCTCCAGCCCGCACGGCCTTGGAAATCGGTACGGCGTGGTCGGCCGGAAAAAACTGCTTCACTGATAGCCTCCTCTTCAGTGCTGGCCTTGAGTCGCCCGCACATTGACGCCCCTGTCGGAGCGCAACGCATCAAACGCGCCGTAAGGATTGACGGCTCGGTCGTAGTGCAAAGGGCGAGCGCGATGGCCTCGCCGGGCGCGGCCCCATCGGAGTATCGGCAGTGCCGGTGCGTGCTCGCCATTTCGCGACCGTCTTTGGGTTCAATCCGTAGCGGACCGCCAACGCCCGGTTGCTCTCTTGCGCCGCTTGGAGCTCGGCTCCAATACGCGGCGTTGTTCGGGCGCTGCCGTGGAGAACCTGGCCCATAGTACCTCCTTCCAGCCCTGTGAAAAGACTGCGCTATCAAAACCCGGGACCAAGCACCTAGCCTCCGCCCCGCCCGTTCCGCAATGGCTCCTACAACATTGATAGGTGCCGTATGGTCGCCGACAATGGCCATATCGGTGCTGCACAGCAGCGATCCGCGGAGCCTCGCAAGTGCATGGAGAGGTTAGCGGGGCAGTGACGAGGATGCTACCGGTGCCGCCGAGCGCCATTGCCCCCTGGCGAGTGGCCGCACAACAGCCGCCGCCACCGCGACCGCCTTCAGCCGCTTCGCCACTTCGACACATTTTGTGGACCGTTGCAGGCAGGCGAAGCTCCACTGCAAACGTCCCGGCTCTCTCTCGCACATCTTCGCTGCGTTGCCATCGAGGAATCGAGGAGATCGATTTCGTTGAGAATCCCTGGGTTGGGGGGAACGCCGCTTCGATGACGAACCCTTCCAAAGCGCTGCCGCCTGGGACATGAGGGCCGCCGAGGTATCTCGATCGCCCGTCCCTCGGTCTCCAACGCTCTGCCCGACCGGGTCCGACCAGACTGAGCAAACGAGGTCAGGGATAAATAGGAGGTATTGCTATTGACAGTTGGCTCACAGCATTGCCAATTGCGATTTGTGGCCTCGCCAAAGCGTTATGGATTTGCGGGCGACGCCACGCAGCGCGAGCGAACTCCATGAAACCACCACTATCCGTAATGCCGCTGCGCCGGCGCAAGCGTTCGGACGAAATTGCAGAGCACATCGAGCGCGCGATCTCCACGGGCGAGTTCAAGGAGGGCGCGCCGATGCCCTCTGAGAAGGAGCTTGCGGAGCGGTTCGGAGTCGGTCGGCCTTCCGTCAGGGAAGCGCTCTTCACTCTGCAGCAGCAAGGGCTGGTCGAGATTACCAGCGGTACCCGCGCCCGCGTGACAACCCCTTCCGGCAAGTTCCTGGCCGGACAAGTCGCGACACTCATCCGCCGCATGACGGCGACAAGCAAGGGCCAGGAGCATATGGAGCAGGTGCGGCTGCTACTCGAAGCCGGGGTGGCTTGGCAGGCGGCGCGGGTCGCCACCGACGCGGACATCACGGGCCTAAAGGCAGCACTCGACGCCAATACGGCAGCACTCGGCAACATCGGCCTTTTCATACGAACCGATGTGACATTCCACGCCCAGTTGGCGGTGATCACGCGCAACCCGGTCTTTATCGGAATCTACGATGCTCTGGTGGGCTGGCTCATCGATCAGCGTACGACAACGATACACATGCCGGATGCCGATACTCTGTCCGTCCGGGATCACACCGCCATTTTCGAGGCGGTCGCTGCCCACGATCCGATGCGCGCCTTCAATGGGATGATCGGACATCTCCGGCTGATCAGCGAGCTTTACCGGGAGTCCAAAGCATTGTCCGAGGAGATCCTTCGGCAGGTTGCTCGCGACGTCGCCGGCCGAATCGATCGCGAACGAGCTGCAATGTGGACTGCGATGCCGAGATCGAGTGAACCACAGCGGGCGGCCAGCGCACCTTCGGACGGCAAAGCCGGCCGCAACGGCGGTGAGGCTGGTCGCGTTGGCCGGCGTCAAGCGGGGCAGGGGCGCCGCACCGGCACGAGCGGCCCCGGACCTCGGCCGCGAAGACCAACTGGCGTGAACTGATACTGGAGTTGGCCATGCCTACCATTGTTCTCGGTGCGGGCGTTGTCGGTACTGCGACCGCCTGGTACCTCAGACAATCGGGGCACGAGGTCGTCCTGATTGACCGCCAGGCCGAAGCGGCAATGGAGACGAGTTGGGGCAACGGGGGTGTCATCCACGCCAGTGAGGTCGAGCCCTGGTCACAGCCGGGCATGCCGTTGAAGATTCTGAGGTGGCTCGGTCAGGAAAACGCGCCAATGCTGCTTCGTTATAGCGCTATTCCGCACGTTCTCCGCTGGGGGGTCGATTTTGCGCGTAACTGCACGGCACGCCGGTTCCGGGAACACGCAAAAGCAAATCTTGATCTGGCCCTGCATTCACTTCACTGCCTGGAAGAGATCGGCGCGCAAACGGGGATTGCCTATGACCGCGCGACTCGTGGTGTCCTCAAGATCTATCGTTCCCGCGATGCGCTCGACAGAGCCGAGCGCTCCAGCGAGTTTCTGGCCCGCTTCGGGCTCAAGTTCGAGAGGATCAGTGCCGAGCGTTGTATCGAGATCGAGCCCGCCCTAAGCGACACGAAATCCACACTCGCCGGTGCCTTATATTTCGCACGTGACGAGGTCGGGGATTCGAACAAATTTGCACAGGGATTGGCTGCCGCTTGCGCAGCCCAGGGAGTGCAATGTCGCTTTGGCGAGACGGTGCAACGGGTCGAGGCAACTGGCAGCGGCGTTCGAGCAGTCTTGACGGACAAGGATCGGCTTCAAGCGGATACGATCGTCGTAGCGCTCGGCAGCTTTACCGCTCCGATGCTCGCGCAGAATGGTATCCGCGTGCCGATATATCCCGTGAAGGGCGTGTCGATCACCTTCCAGCGTGCCGGATGGAGCAGCGCGCCGAACGTTCCTGTGATCGATGACAGCAAGCTCTTCGGAATCGTCCCGATCGGGGATCGAATTCGGCTTTCCGGTTCGGCGGAGATTGCGGGTTATGACGCGACGCCGGCAGCGTCCCGCGCGCAGGCGATCATTGACAGCGCGAGCTTCACCTTTCCCGAGATGCGGCATCACTTAAATTTCTCGAGTTCGCGCGTCTGGGCGGGCCTGCGCCCGGTCAGCGCTGCCGGCACGCCGATCATCGGCGAAACCCGCATCCGCGGACTGTGGATTAACGCGGGCCACGGCCACTTGGGGTGGACCCTATCTTGCGGTGCGGGACAGCTTATTGTCGACCTCATCAATGGCCGCAATCCCGGCATCTCTCTGCCGACACAGGGAGTCGTTTCTCGACCGGCCGCATGATTACGCCTGCGTTCACCTCGGCACGACTTGACGGCAGGATCTGAAACGAGGCAGAGGCACCGACCCTCGACGCGTCGACCATGCCTGGCACACTTCTGGATCGGAAGAGAGGAGCTACATCGCACCCGGCTTCCGGACATTGGAATGCAGCTTTCTGGCAGAATTTTTCGGCGCGGGCGCAAGGTGTCGGATCTCACCTGCACTATGAGGCACAGTATCGCACGGTTGGCATACCTTCAAAGCGGCCCAATCATCAGCGTAGGAAGTCGGAGACAGACCGCGGCCGGTTTCGACAAGTTCGGAGGTTGTGTGCACCCCGCGTTCCGTACCCATCAACTCTGATCGACCCAATTCCTTGCGCCTGTTGCCGGGTTGAGCCGGCGCGATTTGGGTCGCGTTTGTTTCCCCTCGGGCGTTTTGCTGAGCCTAGAAGTTGGACGTGAGTTCAGAGAGCACATCAGCGACACGGATGCACTGCTCCGTACGTAGGTCGAGATGGGTCACGGCACGTACAATGCGTGGTCCGAAGGCGGACAGAAGAACACCGCGCTGCTTCGCCTGCGCCACGAAGTCCACGGCAGGGGGCGCTTTTGCTGCCAGTCGGAAGACGATGATATTGGTCTGCACCGTTGCGAGATCGAGTTGGATGCCGGGCAGACCGGCGATGCGTTCCGCAATCAGTCTGGCATTGGCATGGTCCTCGGAAAGCCGGCGAAGATTGTGATCGAGCGCATAGAGTCCCGCCGCGGCCAGGATTCCGGCCTGCCTCATCGCGCCGCCAAACATCCGGCGCAGGCGGATCGCCCGCGCGATGTGATCGGAGCGGCCGGCAAGCACACTGCCTACCGGACACCCGAGGCCCTTCGAGAGCGCAACCGATACCAGGTCGAAGGGCGCGGCGAGTGCCGCCAGCGAACTGCCGGTCGCCGCAGCAGCATTGAACAGGCGGGCGCCGTCGAGATAGGTCGCGAGCTGCAGCGCCCTGGCCTTCGCGCAAATCTCGCATATCGCGTTCTGGGGAAACACGATCCCACCGCCGCGATTGTGCGTGTTCTCAATCGCGACGAGCGCGGTCGCCGGAAAGACGATATGGTCGCGCGGCTTGAACGCCTGCTCGACATCGACGGCAGTGAAAATCCCGCCGTGTCCTACGACGCTGAACTGCACACCCGCATTGGCACTCGCCGCTCCCGCTTCGTGCCAAACGACATGTGCCTCGTGACCAACAATGACCTCATTGCCGGGTGTGGTCAGCACTTTCAGGGCAATCTGGTTTGCCATGGTCCCGCTGGCGACGAACAATGCACTTTCCTTGCCTAGCTCGGTCGCGAGGCGCCCTTGCAGCTCGTTCACTGTCGGGTCTTCGCCATATTGATCATCCCCGACAGGCGCCCGGGCCATCGCCATGCGCATGCCCTCGGATGGCGTTGTCACCGTGTCCGAACGCAAATCGATCACCGCCGCTTCCCCTTAACCATTTCCCAGCTTGACCCCATGATGATGGGTTAAACCCTCACCATGGTATTGACAATTTAAGTCGGCCGTCGCAACCTTTGCTGGGCGCTTTGCCAGGGCGGGTCAGCGAAGGCGTTTAGCGCTGCTCCGAGGGAGGTCATACGATGGCCAGAGGTGCGCTGTTGCCGACACTGGCTGACGCCACCAGACCCATGTGGCGCTTCTCTGCGGCGGAGCAGTGCTCTACCGGGCTGCGCACGTGGGGCTGCCCCGAGACGCGCGGCGAGCGGCGTTCTGGCGTTCACTAGCAGGGGGGCTAGAGCAGTGGAGAAAGTGAGCGATCGCGCGCGCGCTGGTGGCTTGGCGGAACGTCCGATTTGCCGTCGTGCGCTGGTTGGTGGGATCGCGCTCGGCGGGGTGGCTGTCGGGCTCGGGATGGCCGGGTCAGCCAGCGCCGCCTCGACCGCACCGTTCCGTCCAACCGCCGCGGCGAAGTCGAAAAAGATTGGCTTCAGTCAACCCGACACGAGCGCCTCGATTTGGCAACCGCTGATGGTTGGGGCAAGAGAAGCGGCTGCCAAGCGTGGCTACGAGGTGCTTGTGAGCCACGCCAACTCGCAGCTAGACTCCCAGCTGGCGGAAATCGAGACCTGGATCGCGGAAGGCGTCGCCGGAATCATCGTGCTTCCGCTTGATAACGACAGTCTCGGGCCGCTGATCAAGAAGGCGCACCAGTCTGGGATCAGGTTCCTCGACTACTCTGACAATGCGCTGCCGAATGTTGACGGCTGGGTGATTTTCGACAACCTTCAAGGCGCGCGCCTCGTTGGGACGTACGCGGGCCAATGGGTGAACAAGACCCTCGGCGGCAAGGCGCAGGTGGCACTGCTTACCCACCAGGTTCAGCTCACCGGGCGCCAGCGCATCGAGGGCGCCGTTGCAGCGCTCCAGAAAGTCGCTCCGGGCGCTCAGGTTGTCGCCCAACACGAGGGGGTACTCTCTCCCCAGACGCTCCCGGCCTCGCAGGCAATGCTCGAAGCGCATCCCGACATCAACATGTTCATCTGCATCGCAGATGAGGGGTGCGACGGGTGTCTCCACGCGTTCCTCCAGACACACCCGAGCGCGCAACGAACCAACGAGATGTTCATCTGTGGGTTCGATGGTTCGGCACCGGTCGTTCAATCCATCCTTGCCGGAAGCGCCATACGAGCAACGGGTGCCCTCGATGCCGTGGCCATAGGTGCAGCTTCGGTGAATGCAACGATCAACGCTGTCCGCGGGTCAGGGCCGACGCAGATCAACTTCCCCTATGTCCTGGTCGACTACGGCAGCCAGGAGCTCGGGAAGAAGCTGCTCAAGGAGCTCGGCTGACTTGGTGGCGACCGACACACCGGGTCCTTGCGGGATGAGGCCCGAGGACAGTTGAGCTGTGGCGGGTCCGTCCGACGTCCTGCGGGCCAAGCCGAGAGCGAATCTGGGTGTCAACACCGTTCATTACCAAGCGCTTCGACGACTCGGGGCGGCGCAAGGCGGTGGACTCTTCGTCGCCTTGATTGCGCTTGGCGCCTTCTTCACCTTCGCCAATAGCAGCTTCCTAACCCGCTCCAACCTGCTCGTCATCCTGCTCCAGGTTTCCGTGGTCGGAACGGTCGCGGTTCCGGGCGCCATGCTCTTGGTTGCGGGCAAGCTTGACCTTTCGGTCGGGTCGGTTGCCGGCCTCACCGCAGCCTGCTTCGGCGAATTCAACAAGATCATGGGATGGCCGCTCGGTCTCTCGATAGCCGCCGCACTTCTGGTTGGTGGCCTCTGGGGACTCATGAACGGCGTTCTCGTCGGCTACTTCCGCTTCTCGCCGGTCATCGTCACCCTGGGCGGCTACGCGGGAGCATCGGGCGTGGCACAGACGATCACGGCCGATGCGACACGCACTGGATTTGGGCCGACCTTCGCCGTTCTCGGCAACGGTGAAATCTTCGGCATCCCAGTGCCCGTTGTAATCTTCGTCGCCATCTTTGCCGTAGGCGTTTACTACTGGTATGAGACGCCCATCGGCCGGCACCTGATAGGGATCGGCGCGAATCCCGACGCGGCGGAGGCGGTTGGCGTCGCAACTCGGCGGCTCCCGTGCCTCGTCTACGTTCTTTCCGGGCTTGCTGCCGCCACAGGTGGGCTCATCGTGACCTCGCAGTTAGACGGCGCTTCCGTCCAGATCGGCGTCGGGCTCGAACTCCAGGTCCTCACCGCAATCCTCCTCGGTGGCGTGGCATTCAACGGCGGCCGTGGCTCGCTATGGGGTACACTCGCCGGGATCTTGTTCATCGGAGTTCTCGATGATGGGCTGATACTGATTAATATCGGGCCGTATGTGGCGAACCTTGCCGTTGGTGCTGCGCTCGTAATCGCCGCCGGACTCGACGTGCTCTATCAGCGGATCGAGCGACTGCCGATGGGGACAATAGAGGCGGTGCCGTCGAGAACCGACGGCGCGGGCGCGTCTGAGCAGCGGGAAGCGATCGGGGACCAAGGGCATGAACACCGCCGCAGTGATGCGCTCCGCTCCCACCACTGAATCGTCGCAAGCGACCGGCAATGACGCCGCAAAGCTGCCGTCAAGGGGCGAGGGGCATGCGCTTGCCGTCCGCGACGTGAGTAAGCGCTATGGACCGGTTGTCGCGGTGCGCGGCGTTTCTCTGGATCTGCGGCGCGGAGAGGTTCTCGCGCTTGTCGGTGACAACGGCGCCGGCAAGAGCACTCTCGTGTCGATCATCTCGGGGCTGACCAGACCGGATACTGGCGAGGTGCTCATCGATGGTGAGCCATTCGCTGGGCATGGCCCGAAGGCAGCACGCGAAGCCGGCGTCGAGACGGTCTTCCAGAATTTGGCCCTCGTCCAGACCTTGAGCATCGCGGAGAACATTTATCTCGGCCGCGAGCTCTATCGTGGAGGTGCGGTCGGTCGTACGCTGCGATTCCTCGACAAGCGCCGGATGCGTCGCGAGGTCGAAGCCGCATTCGACCGGCTCGGCCTAGACCTCCCACCAGTCACGGCGAAAGCCGGGGCGCTTTCTGGCGGGCAGCGCCAGGCCGTCGCCATTGCCCGCGCCGTACTTTGGCAGCGTAAGGTTGTGGTCATGGATGAGCCTGTCGCCGCACTTGGCGTCCGCCAGACGGAGGCGGTGCTCTCTCTGGTTCAGCGTCTGAGCGAGCATGGCGTCGCTACACTTCTCGTAAGTCACAACATGGAGCACGTGCTCCGTGTTGCGCACCGAGTGGCCGTGATGCGCCTTGGCCGAAAAGTCGCCGATCTTAGCCTCCGGAATGGCGAAGTGTCCGGGATGCAGCTTGTCGGGCTGATCACCGGGGGGATAACAGAGGCAGATCTGTGACCATTACCGCCCCTGCAGAGCGGCAGGGAGGACCTCTTGAAGGGCGTGTCGTCCTCATCACTGGCGGCGCGAGAGGGATTGGGTTCGCCTGCGCCCGGTCTTGCGGCGTTGCCGGCGCCGCGGTCGTCGTAGCCTCGCTCATCGACGATGAGCTTGCTGAGGCGACGAACCAGCTCGCCGGCGAGGGAGTGACTGCTCTAAGTGTAAAGATGGACGTCCGCGATTTCGATTCCGTTGAGCAGGCAGTGCGCCGGACAGTCGAGAAGTTCGGCGGCCTCGATGCCGTCGTGGCGAACGCAGGGATTGCCGACCAGTCGCTTGTCGCTTCAGGCGACCCCGAGCGGTGGCGAAACGTGATCGAGACGAACCTCGTAGGCACAGCGCACACGGTTCGTGCAGTCACACCGCACCTCATCAAGTCGGGCGGCGGCGACATCGTGCTGATGGCGTCAGTTTCTGGACGCGAGAGCTATGTCGGCGAGCCGGCGTATATCGCAAGCAAATGGGGGGTCGTCGGCCTCGGCCACGCAACCCGTCGAGAGCTGGAAGAGCACGGCATTCGCGTCTCTCTCGTCGAGCCAGGGCTCGTCAACACGCCGCTCACTCGCGGCAGCCCCGTGGTGCGTCGCTTGCTCGATTCCGGCCCAAGCCTGTCCCCAGAGGATGTCGCCGAAAGCGTCCTCTGGGTCCTTTGCCAGCCAAGGCACGTCTCGATCAGCGAGCTCGTGGTACGCCCGGTGGGACGCGGAGACGTACAGCTCTGGGCTGACAAGTAGGCGAGTGGACCTTTGCCGGATCTTGCCGAGCGAGAGCCTTATTGCCGGTTTGGTGATCCCATTGGCTTCTTCGGCCCGCTCGGCACTGCACTCACAGCTCCGATTACCACCATCGGTACGAGATGGCCTCGCTCTGCTTCGACACCGAGAGCTTGCAGGTGGCGCTCGAGCTGGTCGGTCGACCGGAAGTCGATCTTGTTCTCGGTCATGGTGAGGGATCCCTCCATCGCGCCGGATGCCTTGAGCCCTTGCAACCGAGCGGTACATCGACGCTGTTGTCGAGCGGCTGGGCCGCCCTTGGCGTGGAAGATGGGTCGGTGACACTCACCCGCGAGCAGGGCATTGTCGTGAGAGAGTGGGGGGGAGCGTGGAGATTCTGGGCTATACGACGCCGGTCGTGACACACCCCGGCCACCGGGTCGACGTGAAGGTGAGCTGCGCGGCGCCGCGGTTCCAAGCGCATCTCGAACGCCTCGCTGGGGCCGGCGGCCCCGGTGCCTTTCCCGCAAAAGGGCTCGAGGAAAGGATAACGCTTCCTGGCAGAACGCAGCCCATCCTCTCTGGATCATACGCCGTCGCCGAGTTGCCAATCGAGCTTGGTCCCGAATGCGGGGTGACGTTTCAGGCCTGGGCGATGCCGACATGTCTTAGCGATGCCCCTCAATGCCTCGTGGCAATCGTCGGGGCAAGCTCAGCATTGGAGATCGAAGTCTCAGCGGGTGGCTGGCACCTTTCGGTGATTTCGGACGGCGCCCGTAAGCGCGAGATCTCAATCGCCGGGGCAGTCATGCAGCGCTGCTGGCACTTCGTTGCCGCAACCGTCGACCCTCGTTCCGGGCGGATGAGTCTCATCATGCGAGCGCTCGTCGATCTCGTCCGATCTGATCGTAGGAGCGCGGACGGAACCTTGTCGCATCCGTTGGAGGCGCCACGACGGGTGCTGCTCGCGGCGGGTGAAGGCAGCACACGGCGGGAACGGCACTTCAACGGAAAGATCGATTCGCCACGTCTCTACGGCCGGGCATTACGGGAGGAGGAGCTCGAGGCCTTGGCGATGGACGTAGCGCCACGCCTGATCTCCGACCTTTGCTGCGCATGGCGTCTGATTCCCCAACCGCCCGGAGGAGATTTCGAAGCGCGAGATGAGGGTCCTCTGGGAGCCCACGCCCGCCTCGTGAACGGCCCAACTCGCGCCGTGACAGGCCACAACTTCGATGGGCGTCACCTTTTCTTCGCCGACGCCCCGGAGCAGTACAACGCTGCCCACTTTCATGAAGACGACCTGACCGACTGCGGATGGGAAACGGACGTCAGCTTTGAGCTTCCTGTGGATTGCCCGAGCGGTGTTTATGGAGTTGTGCTCTCCTCCGAAGACGGCGGCGACACCGTCCCCTTCATCGTGAGCGCTGCCCGCCCGCACAAGGCGGGGTCGTCTAAACTCGCCGTGCTGCTCCCGACCTTCAGCTACCTGGCATACGCCAACGAACATGCCGCCTGGCAGAGTCCCATCCCTTCCTCGGGCGAAAAACCGCAGATCGTGTCTGACGCCGACCGCTTCACAGCGGATCATCGCCTGCTGAGCATCTATGACCTGCACAGCGACCGAAGCGGCACCTGTCTCTCGTCGTGGCGCCGGCCCGTGCTGAACTTCCGCCCTGGCTACCACCTTCCCCTCGTCGCGGGCCCGCACCAATTCAGCGCCGACCTCGAGCTCCTGGCATGGCTTCAGACTGACGGCATCACTTACGACGTGATAACCGACGACGACCTGCATAAGTTGGGAGCGCGAGCCCTCACCCCCTATCGAGCAATCGTTTCGGGATCACATCCGGAGTACTGGTCTCTGAACATGCTTGATGCACTCGCGGCATATCTTGGCCGCGGCGGGCGCCTCGCATATCTCGGCGGTAATGGTCTGTACTGGGTGACGAGCACACCAGAAGGGCGCACCGACATCATCGAAGTGCGCCGTGGGCGCTCCGGAACGCGAGTGTGGGAATCACCCCCGGGCGAAGAGCACCACTCGACGACCGGTGAGCGTGGCGGGATCTGGCGCAACCGGGGTCGGGCACCGCAGCGTTTGCTCGGTGTCGGTTTCACTGCGCAGGGCTTTGACCGCTCCCTGGCATACCAATGGATGATCGATGCCAACCATCCGGTCGCCGGGTTCCTCGCCGATGGCATCGACACAGACCGACCGATGGGCGTCGCGGGGTCGGTCCTCGGGGGGGCGGCGGGCTTTGAGATCGATCGATTGGACGAATTGCTTGGCACGCCGAGCCAGGCGATTCTGATCGCACAGGCGCGCGGGTTCGGCGATGCCTATCAGGGAACCGTAGAGGACGTGCTTACCGCCGACTCGCGGCAGGGTGGAAGCGTTTCGCCATTGGTGCGATCGGATCTCGTGTTCGTGCCCTTGCCCGAAGGAGGGGCAGTGTTTTCGGTCGGCTCGATTGCCTGGTGCGGAGCGCTCGCAGCCGCCGGTAGCAAAAACCCCGTCGCCCGCCTGAC
>Ga0335075_10003206_pt1 | contig 26038 bp, 18 predicted proteins | sample Lox_Sample_24_FD_206723 | JGI IMG/M metagenome (GOLD analysis project Ga0335075, IMG submission 206723) | Soil microbial communities from Loxahatchee National Wildlife Refuge, Florida, United States - Lox_Sample_2.4 | ecosystem: Environmental > Terrestrial > Soil > Wetlands | place: USA...
CCGCGCCCAGGCCGCTTCGCTGGAGGCCGAGCACCAGTCCATCGTGCGTGATGTGCTGGCCGCCGGTGACTTCTGGGGCGGTGCCGGTTCGGTGGCCTGCCAGGAGTTCATCACCCAGTTGGGCCGCAACTTCCAGGTCATCTACGAACAAGCCAACCAGCACGGGCAGAAGGTGCAGACGGCAGGCAACAACATGTCGTCCACCGACAGCGCCGTCGGCTCCAGCTGGGCCTAACAGCATCGCGATGTATCCGGAGACATTCCATGGCCGCGGGCACATCCGACTCAAGGAAATCGAATACCTGCTCAAGGCCGGACAGATCGATGAGCGCCCGTTCTGGAAGGTGAGTTGAATGCAGTACACACCCACTGATGTCGCAAGGGTGACGATCGTCGACATTGAACCGCATCGCGACTACCGCGGCTTCTTCTCATGTTCGTTCTGTGCCGACGAGTTCGCTGAGTGCGGGCCGAATTCCACGGTCGCGCAGATGAATACCTCGTTCAACCATACCCGGGGCACTTTGCGCGGTCTGCACCGTCGAATGCCGCCGTATGCCGAGGCCAAGCTGGTGCGCTGCACTCGCGGTGCCATTGTCGACGTTGAGGTTCGCCCGAAGTCGCAGACCGTATGTCGCACACGGCTTCCAGACGCTGGCCAACAAGACGGAAGTCATCTGCCAGGTCAGCGGTCGTTGCAAGCCAGCCTCGGTGATCTACAGAATCGCCGGCACGAATCCGGTATGGGTTGTTGGAGCGGAGCCTAGGCGATGACATCTCTCTACCGGGAACCAGAAACTCCGCAACTGCTGCAGCGGACCGATTCCCCAATTGTTGGCAACGGGCTAGTCGAGCGTGAGGACATCTCCGCTGGAGATTCCCTTACGTCGCCCCTGCCGGGTTCGGAGCGGTGCACCGCGGGGCCGCGCACTGCTGAGGTGGCCGCAGTCACCCCGTTGCGGTCAGCCGACTTCGATGCACTCGCGACGCTGCCTCAGTCCCTTCGTGCACAGTGGCAGCAACGCTACGGCAGTTGGCTCGTGGCCTCTGATGTCATCGTTGTGAGCGGTGTCGTGGCGATGGCACATATTCTGCGTTTCGGCAACGTAGCACGCGGCAGCATGTGGGCGGGATGTGCGTCGGTTGCCTTGTCGGCGGTCTCGGTGCTGATCGTGGTCGCGTGGGCCCTGGCGCTTGCGATTTACCACACTCGTGCGCAGCAAGTGATCGGAGCTGGCCCTGAGGAGTTCCACCGGGTGTGGACGGCCACGTTGTGGGTGTTCGGAGTCATCGCCGTTATCTCGACTCTGTTCAGGCTCGAGATCGCACGCGGTTATCTGGCGATCGCGTTTCCGCTCGGCCTTTTCGCGTTGTCCGTCAATCGCAACCTGGCCCGCAGGTACGTCGCAGCGCAGCGTCGCCGCGGCCGCTTCACGACCGCCGTGCTCGCAATCGGCGAGCCCCGATCGGTCAAGGCCCTCGCGCAGTCGCTGACGCGGCATCCGGCCGACGGCTACAGCGTTGTCGGTGTGTGCACTCCCGGTATTCCCCACCGTGAAAACATCGTCGTCCCCGGCCTCGGGCCGCTGCCCGTGTTCCCTTACGAAGCCGACATTCGACACGCGATCGTAGCGTCGCAGGCCGACACCGTCGCGTTGACGTCGGCGGCGGAGCTGGGGCCAGAAGGCATCCGCGACCTGTCATGGCAGTTGGAGAAGCTCGGCGTCGACCTGGTCGTGTCGCCGGGAATAGTCGATGTGGCCGGCCCGCGGCTGACCGTGCGCCCGGTGGGCGACCTACCGCTGATCCACGTTGACAAGCCGCAGTATCAGGGGGCCAAGCGGTTTCAGAAGCGCGCGTTCGATGTTTGCTTTTCACTGCTGGCGCTGCTGGCGGCGTCGCCGGTCATGATCGCTGCTGCAGTTGCGATAAAGGTGACCAGTCGGGGCCCCGTCTTCTATTGTTCCGAACGCATCGGCCTGGACGGTGTGCCGTTCCGGATGATCAAGTTCCGCAGCATGGTTGTCGACGCCGACCGGCGACTGGCGGAGGTGGCCGACCTCAACGACAGTGTCGGCGGTGTGTTGTTCAAGGTCCGCAGCGACCCCAGAGTCACTCGGGTGGGCAGGCTTTTGCGCCGGTACAGCATCGACGAACTCCCGCAGTTCATCAACGTACTGCGTGGGGACATGAGCGTGGTCGGACCCCGCCCCCCACTGCAGCGCGAAGTCGAGACCTACGACCACCGGGTACGTCGCCGGCTGCTGGTGCGTCCCGGCATTACCGGACTGTGGCAGGTCAGCGGCCGATCCGACCTGTCCTGGGAGGACTCGGCGAGGCTGGACCTGTCTTACGTCGAAAACTGGTCGATGCTAAGCGATTTGGCCATTGCGGCGAAGACCGTCACGGTAATTTGCGGTGGGTCAGGAGCGTACTGAGCGTGGGTGAATCGATGCGCCGGGTCAGCGCAAGTGCATCACATTGGCAGGGCACATGAATCTTCTGTTGATGCGCCGGATCGAGCAGATCAAGCAGCGATGGTGGGTTGTCGTGGCGATCGCGGCGCTCATCGTAACCCTAGCGGGTGTGTCCTTGCTCACTGCGCATCCGACGTATGTCGGGAAGTCGGAACTTATCGTATCTTCGCCAGGAATAGCGCCCGAGCAAGACGCTTTTCTGGTCCAGGGGTTCATCGCGCTATTCAACGACCCAGCAACGGTCGCCCGGTTGCGGGCCGCCAGCCACATTCCCGATGGGATCACCTTCGAGGCGAAACCAGTTGCCGCAAGCCCGATCCTGACTATCGAAGCCATCGCAGACAACGCGAAAGCCGCAGAGACTGCGGCGCAGGACATGGCCGTTGCCTTCCGTCAGGACATCAACGCGATCCACGAAGCGGAGAAGAGACAAACACTCGCGGACCTGACATCGCAATTGGACCGCGCTCAGCCTTCGTCCACCAATCCGATCAATCCGATGCACGCCGGCCCTCTGCAAGACCAAATTTTCAAGACGCGAAACGACACGGCCAACGAGCTCCAAGACCTCCAACTGCGGGCTGGCGTCACCACGAACGCACAACAGGGTGTCGGCAGCCTGGTCCTCCCGGCTATGGGTGGATTGCTGCTCGGCCTCCTTGCCGCGCTGGGTCTCAGCGTGTTGTCGACGCGGTTGTGGAGTTCGGCTGACGTACGGGAGAGGACCGACGTCGAACCGCTGGTCGAGGTGCCCGAATCTGGATCGGTCGCGCGGAATCAGTTGCGCGAACACCGATTGCGGACACTCGCCAACATTGTGAGTTCCGGAGATCTCGGTATGCCGAAGGTCGTGGCGGTCACCGATGTCCATAAAGCCCGTGGAGCGCAGGATCTCGCATGGGCGCTGGCCGAGTTCTGGGCGAAGCAAGGGCATCGGACCGTTCTGGTCTACGCCGGCGACGCGTCGTGCCAAGAAGGAAGCTGGGGATTTATCGATGCTCTCGCCGACCTCAGCTGGATCGACCGGTTCGATGAGGTGCTGCACGACGGTGCGGTTGCATCGATGAAGGTCCTGCCCGGCGGTAGCGTCGTTGCCGATCGGTCCTCGCGTGTTACCCGTGTGCGAATCTGCGCGCTCCTCGACAAGCTTCGGCCGGTCGCAGATACGATCGTGGTGGCGGCGCCGCCGATCGCCGATTCCACCGAGGCGCAATTGCTGTGCGCCGCCGCCGAGCGTACGGTCCTCGTCGCCGCCAAAGGGAAGTCCCGGGCCGGCGACGTCACTGCCGCCGCCGAGGCCCTCGCGAAGGCAAACGCGGTTCTGCTGGGTGCCGTGCTGGTCGAAGGGTCGAACGACGGCTGGCGATACGCCCGCCGCAGTGCGGCTGTCGAAAGCCTGCCCGAACCCGTTATCACACCCGTGGACCTGCAGAGTTCGTTACTCGACGAAAGTGTCCTAACAGACTCCGGCCTGGATCGAGACCGATGATGGTCTTGCCCGGGAGAACACGCCCGCCGACCCGTGGCGGCCAATTCGGCGGATGGTTGTCGGCAACGGCCCGGCCTGGGTCGACACCGTTTTTTGTATTTACCAGGAAAACCGACCCAAAGACTGGTGGCAGCGAATTGGGCGCATGGTTGGCGGTGGCGGCGGCCCTCGCCGCGATTGTGGTAGTTCTCGCGGCGGTGCGTTTGCCGGGTGCAAAGTTCGGCCAGCTGCTTGTACTCGGCGCAGTCGCTCTCGCGCTGGGGGCGATGGTCCTGAGAAGCGCGCCCTTCGCAACCATCATTCTGATCATCGCGATGTACCTACAGAAGGCGACGCCGCACGTGCTACCCATCGACGCGTTCTGGATCGCGTTCGCGGGGATGGTCGGAGCACTGGTGCTGTGGATGGATCGAAACCCCGATAGGCCGCGCGGCATGGACGCGATCGAGTGGGCGATGGCGCTGTACCTGGCCTGGAACGTCTACTCGATGCTCAGTCCGCACGAATACATCGCAATGGTGGAGCTTGACGCGGGTTCCGCACGGATCGTGACCGGCCAGCCAACGGAGGTCTGGCGGTTGATTCTCATTCAGTTGCTGCTCCCATTAGTGCTGTACAGGGTGGGGCGCTCCGCGTTCGACCGCGTAGCGGTAGTGCGGGCATTGCTGTGGACGATCCTGATCTTGGCGACCTACTCGGCGGTGACGAGCATTATGCAATTCTCAGGCCCAACCGAATTGGTCTGGCCCCACTACATGGTCGACGATCCAACCTGGCCCGGCCGGGCCGTGGGCATCTTCAAGCAACCGATCGTCAATGGATGGCTACTCGCCCTTGGCTTGGTGATCGCGATGCTGCTCCTCTCCCGGCGCAGCGAGCCAAGCTGGCGAAGGCGGTTCGCATTCGTGGTCGCCATCGCCTGCGGCTACGGTATCTACTTGACCCATACCCGCGCGGTTTGGCTCAGCAGCGTGCTCGTGCTCATCATCGGTGCACTCATCGCGAGGGGATACCGCAAAGGGTTCATCGTAGCGATCTGCTTGGTGGTTTCGGCGGTCGCGGTCAACTGGTCCACGTTCACCAGTTCCGACCGGAAGGCCGGTGGCGTGGGCGAGGTTACCGAACTGCAGGATCGGCTCAACGCCGATCAGACGGCGCTCTGGGCGTTCACCCGGAAACCCTTCGCCGGCTGGGGCATCGGCCGGTTCCAGGTCGTGAACAGCTACCACCATCAGCAGTGGGCACCGGACATACCGTGGATCCGCGGATACGGAGCCGCCTCGCATGAAAACGAACTGGGAATCCTGGCCGATGTGGGCGTGATCGGTCTCGCGCTCTATATCTGCGTGCTGGCGCTGCTCATCCGGCGGCTGTGGACTGCTTACCGGACTCTGCCGGACCACGATCCATGTGGCAAGCCGCTGGCGGTCACTGCGATCGTGGCGATGGTCGCCCTCATCTGCGCCGGGTTTACCGTCGACCTCCGAATGTTCGAGTTTCCAATGCTCCTTGTCTTCTTGCTCGCCGGAATCACAGTCAGCTGGTCCGATCGCTACCAGCGGTCGCAGACGGCCGCGAGCGGCCAGATCGTCGAGCCTCTAGGTGAACTCGTCGAGCCTGTACTGGTGCGACATGGGTGAGCCGCGGGCGCTCTGGGTGTCAACCTGCACGAATACTCGTGGCGGCGTCGCAACGTACGTCCGGAACATTCAGCAGACGCAGCTTTGGACCGATTGGAACATCCGCCACGTCGCGACCCATCGGGACGGCTCCGCATGGGCAAAGATCGCGGCATTCGCTCGCGGTGCGGTGCTGTTCGTCTTCGAGCTGATCCGGTTCCGCCCCAGCCTGGTTCACCTGCACGCCAGCGCCGACGCGAGTTTCGTGCGGAAGGGGATCCTCTTCTGGATCAGCCAGCTCGCCGGTGTGCCCGTCGTTCTGCACATCCACGCGTCCGGTTTCCCGGAGTACTACGACAATTCGCCGCGGGCGATCCAGGCGATAATCCGCGCCACTTTCTGCCGGGCGAGCGCCGTCGTGGCGCTCAGCGACGTATGGGCCACCCGGCTGCGGGTGATTGCGCCGACCGCGCGGATCACGGTGATCCCCAACGCGGTTCGACCGGGCCGCCGGGTCACCCAGCCCGCGCGGGGTGCGCCCGTGCACATGGTGTTCCTCGGCCGTATCGGCGACCACAAGGGCACATTTCGGCTGCTCGAAGCGTGGGCCCAGCTGGCCCTCGATCCGGGCCTCGGCGCGGGTTGCCGGAAGGCCGCCACCTTGACGATCGCCGGTGACGGCGAGGTGGAGCGGGCGCGGCGCTGTATCCGGGAACTTCGCCTCGAAGACACCGTCGAACTGCGCGAGTGGCTGTCGGAAAGCGATGTCGACGAACTGCTCAATCGCGCCCATGTGCTCGTGTTGCCGTCGCGCAACGAGGGCCAACCGATGGCGGTCCTGGAGGCGATGGCGAGGGGTTTGTGCGTCATCGCCAGCGATGCCGGCGGGCTGCACGAGATGATCGCCGGCGGGTACGGCGTCATCGTCCCGCCCGACGACGCTGACGCGATCGCTGACGCGTCGCGCCTCGTCATTGACGACCGTGACCTGCGCGCCCGATACGGCGCCGCCGCCTACGCACGAGTCGAGGCGCACTTCGATGCCCGCGCCGTCTCGCGCCGAATCGACGCGCTCTATCGCGAGGTGTCCAGATGAGGGCGCGGCCGATTCGGGTGCTGTTTGTCGTTCCAAACTTGTTCTACGGTGGCGCCGAGCGAAATTTGACGACGCTGCTGCCGCGAATGGATCCCGCACGATTCACCCCATCGCTGATCTGCATCGGCGAGGAGGGGTATGCCGGCGACCCGGGACTCTTCCCAACGCTGCCCGCCGCCGGGATCGAAGCGGTGGCACTGCGCCTACACAAGCGGCAGGCGGTGCGCGCGCTGATCGAACTGGTCATGGTGATGCGGCGTACGCGGCCCGACGTCGTAGTGGTGCAGGGTTATAACGCCGCAACCCTGGGCCGGATTGCCGCCCGCATTGCCGGCGTCAAGCACACGATCAAGTGGGTACACAACATTGGCTCTATCGAGCCGCGCAAAACGGTGCGCAGCACAGTCGACCGCGCGTTGACCCGTTGGACGAGCGGCTATTTCGGTGTCGCCGAGACACAGCAGAGGTATCTTGTGGATGAACTCGGCTACCCTGCTCACAAGATCCGCATCATCCACAACGGCATCGATCCGGCCCAGTTCAGTACTAGTAGCGACCGGGGCGTCCGCGCCGAATTCGGTTTCGCCGAGGACGACCCGGTGGTCGGCATCGTTGCCAGGTTCCGACCGGAGAAGGATCACGTCAGCTTGCTGCGGGCCGCGCGCACCGTGGTCGATGAGTTGCCGCGCGCGAGGTTCCTCCTTATCGGTGACGGCGCAATTCGGCCCCAACTAGAGGCGCTGTGCACCGAACTACAGATCACACCGAACGTCCACTTCGCCGGCTCGCGTCACGACGTCGCCCGGCTACTGCAGGCGATCGACGTGTTTGTGTTGAGTTCGGTCACGGTGGAGTGCTTTCCGATCGCTCTGCTCGAGGCCATGGCCTGCGCCCGGCCTGCCGTCTGCACCGCCGTCGGCGGGATCCCCGAGATGATCAACGACGGTGAGACCGGGTACCTCGTGCCACCGAAGGATCCGCAGCAGCTCGCGGCTCGACTCCTGGGGTTGTTGCAAGATCCGCAAACCGCGCGTCGGATGGGCCGCGCGGCCCGCGATCGCGTCGAGGCCGAGTTCACTCTGGATCGCTCCGTCGCCGCGACGCAACAAGCGATCGAGGACGTGGTCAGCGGTCAGCCCGTACTGAGCGGACGGGTCTGACGGATGCGGCGCCATATCCTGATCCTTGTCGAGAACCTGTCGGTGCCGTTTGACCGCCGGGTCTGGCAGGAGAGCCTGGCTCTGGTCAGCGCTGGTTACCAGGTCACCGTTATCTGCCCGACCGGCACCAAACAAGACCGCGAGCTTGAAGCCGTGATCGAGGGCGTGCGCATACTGCGCTATCCGTTACGTGCGGCGACCGGGGGGCCGCTCGGCTATCTGCGAGAGTACACAGTGGCGCTGTGGCACACGCTGCGCCTGGCGATCAAAGTCCGCTGCGCGGGCCGTATCGACATCGTGCATGCGTGCAACCCTCCGGATCTGCTGTTTCTGATCGCGTTGGTGCTTCGCCCCTTTGGCACCCGCTTCGTCTTCGATCACCACGATCTCGTGCCGGAATTGTTCGTCTCGCGCTTCCCCGGCGGTGGACCGGTCCTGTATCGACTGACCAGGTTTGTCGAACGACTCACCTTCGCCGCCGCCGACGCGGTGATCTCGACGAACGAGAGCTATCGGCGGGTGGCGATCGAGCGCGGCAAGATGGCCGCCGACCGGGTCACCGTTGTTCGCAGCGCACCAGATCTGAGCCGCTTCGTCCGGCGGGAGCCAGATGAGAGTCTGCGTCGCGGCAAACCCTATCTGCTTGCCTACCTGGGCGTGATGGGGCCGCAGGACGGTGTCGACTACGCGCTGCGGGCACTGCAGCTACTACGAGACGACATCGGGCGAGACGACATCCATTGCACCTTCATGGGCACCGGCGACGCGTGCGACGAGATGGTCACGCTCAGTGAGCAGCTCGGCCTCACCGACATGGTCGATTTCCCCGGTCGAGTGCCCGACGAGTTCGTCCAGCGCTGCCTTTCGACCGCGGACGTGTGCCTGTCACCTGACCCGCTGAACCCGCTCAACGACGTCTCGACAATGAACAAAGTGGTCGAATACATGGCGATGGGCCGACCGGTCGTGTCGTTCGACCTAGTCGAAGCACGCGTGTCAGCCAGCGAGGCAGCGGTGTATGTCCCGGGCAACGACGAACTTGCCTTCGCGACGGCGATCGACGCCCTGCTGCGAGACCCCGAGCGTCGTCGCCAGATGGGTGAGTGGGGACGCAACCGGGTCGAACAGGAACTGTCCTGGGAGGTGTCGCGTCGCGCGCTCGTTCAGTTCTATGACCGGTGCTTCGCGCGCGAACAGTCGAGAAACAAGGCGGCGTCGAAGCTTGCGTGGTATGCCGGTCGCGCGGCGGCGATGTCGCCCCGCGAGATGGGTTGGCGCGCCCGCCGTTTCGTCGCCGGCCTGGCCGGCCGGAACGGACTCAGCGAGCAAACCGACGCCAGGATGCTGGCGAGTTCAACTCCGGACTGGGACGCGCTGGCGCAAGCGTTCCGCGATGGCACGGGGCGGTCGGTTCTGCTCGACCAGTCACGAGCGGACCGGATTTCCGCCGAGCGCCCGACGGAGGTGACGGCGCTGCTGGTCGAGGCCGAAAAACTCCTCGCCGGCGAGCGCGCGTACTTTGGATGCCCGAGCGTCAACGTCGGTTCACCCGTCGACTGGAACTACGACCCAGTCACCGACTATCGCTGGCCGGCCGTTGCCGGGAGCAGGATCAACCACCGGATGGCATCCGGCGACCCGAAGTGGATCTGGGAGCTGAACCGCTTACAGCATCTGCCCGTGCTAGCGCAGGCATGGCTGTTCACCGGGGATCAGCGATTCGCCGAAGCCGCGTTCGATGACCTCGATTCCTGGCTCGATCAAAATCCGATCGGCACCGGAATCGCGTGGCGGGGCGCGTTCGAAGTGGGGATCCGGGCGATCTCGGTGGCCGTTGCATTGCAGGGATTGCGGCACTCACCCGCAATGACCACGCAGCGGTATCGCGCGGTGGTCCGCATGCTCGACGCAAGTGCCCGCTACTGCTGGTATGGCCGCTCTCGATTCAGTTCGGCGAACAATCATCTGATCGGTGAACTCGCCGGGCTGATCACCGTACATTCGTTGCTGCCCGAGCTCGCGGTGCCGGCCTCGTTGCGCGCGCACGCGATCGACAGCCTTGCAGCGGAGGCGGCTCGACAGATCCTGCCCGACGGCGCAGGTGCCGAGCAGTCGATCGCCTACCAGATGTTCGCCGCGGAGCTGTTGTCGTTGGCGGTCGTGCTGTCGCGGTTACGCGGAGACCACGTGCCGCCGCAATTGATCGCCGCGCTTGACCGAAGCGCCGAGTACCTGGCCGGTCTCGTCGGTTCCGATGACCCGGCGCCTCGATACGGAGACGACGACGATAGCTTCGCGCTCAGACTCGGTACCGAGCCGAAACGTACAGTCCGCCAACATCTCGGCATCGTCGCAGCGATCACGGGAAGCGACACCGCGGCCAGGTACGGTGAGACTAGCTTCACGGCCGCGTGGATCGCCGCCGCACTTGGTACGCACATTGGTGAGATCGGCACGGGTGTTGGCCGCTGCGAGGCGACCGCAGGGGTCTACGCGCCGCACGGCGGTCTTGTGGTGCTGCGCAACGGGCGAGACCGGTTGACTATGGATGTCGGGCCGCTTGGTTACCTGTCGATTGCGGCGCACGGACACGCTGACGCGCTCGCTGTGACGCTCAGCGCGCAGGGGCGCGAGCTGATCGTCGACCCGGGCACCGCCAGTTTCTACGGCAAACCGGAATGGCGGGCGGTGCATCGGGGCACTCGCGCGCATCCTACGGTCTGCGTCGACGGCGTCGACCAGTCGGCAATCGGCGGGACGTTCTACTGGCGGCGGCACGCAGTGACTACTGTTCGTTCGGTCGATCTCGACGGTGGCATCGTCGACGCCGAGCACGACGGCTACACCCATCTCGAAGACCCGGTGGTGCACCGGCGCTGGCTGATCGCTCCACCCGGGGACACAACCATCGCGGTCGTCGACCTGCTCGATGGCCGGTCGGTGCACGACGTCGCGGTGTCGTGGCCGCTGCATCCGGAGCTAGAGGTGACGCCTGATAGCAACGGCCACCTGGTGATTCGCGATGGTCTTCCGGTCCTGCAGCTGTGCTACGCCGCGATTTCGCCCGTCGAGGCCGAGCAGCTGCGAGGGGACCACAGTACACAGCTGGGCTGGTGGTCGGATCGATTGGAAGCCAGGACGCCGGCGTGGCTGGTCGGGGTGCGGTGCCGGACCACGCTCCCGGTGGCAATTCTGTCCGTGCTCTGCACCTCTGATGCTGGGGTGATCGCCGAACCGAAGCTCGTCCGGGACGGCGCGATGCTGATCGCCAGCTGGTCCGAGCGGGGGACTCGGCGGGGATTTGCAATCGACAGCAGTGGCGACGGCTCCGTCGTCACCATAGCCGCCGCTCCGGCGGTGAGCCTGATAGGAGAGTCATGAGCGATTCGCAGATGAAGAGGGTCGGCGTTTACGGACTCGGATATGTCGGTTGCGTCTCCGCGGTCTGCCTCGCCTCGCGTGGATACCGGGTCGTTGGCGTAGACGTGAATCCGGACAAGGTGGAGTCGGTGCGGCAGGGCAGGTCCCCGGTCGTCGAGGAAAAGATTGGCGAGCTCACCGCTGAAGTCGTCACCGCCGGAATGCTCACAGTCACCACCGATGCTTACGCGACCGTCCTGGGCACGGACATCTCGCTCATCTGCGTCGGCACACCATCGACCACAGGCGGCGGGTTATCGACGAGATTCCTCGAACAGGTGAGCACGGAAATCGGTGCGGCCCTGGCCGATAAAGACCAATGGCACACTGTGGTCTATCGCAGCACCATGCTCCCAGGGACGTGCGAGACCCTGCTGATCCCGCTGCTGGAGAAGGCGTCGGGCAAGCGCGCGGGGCGCGACTTCGGGGTTTGCGTGAACCCCGAGTTCTTGCGCGAGGGATCAAGCGTCCGGGATTTTCTCAATCCGCCGAAAACCGTTGTCGGTGAGACAGACCCACGCAGCGGCGAAGCGGTGATCGGGCTGTACGAGGGCCTTCCGGGCCCACGCTTCCGAGTCCCGGTCAGGGTCGCGGAGATGACCAAGTACGTCGACAACAGCTTTCATGCGCTCAAAGTCTGCTTCGCCAATGAGATAGGTGCGATCTGCTCGTCGTTGGTTCTGGACTCGCACGCCGTCATGGACGTCTTCCTTGCCGACACCAAGTTGAACATCAGCCCTGCCTATCTTCGGCCGGGATTCGCTTTCGGCGGCTCATGCCTCCCCAAGGACGTCCGCGCTCTCACCCATACCGCGCGCCGCAACGACCTCGATGTCCCCTTGCTGGCGAATGTGCTCACCTCCAATGAGGTCCATCTGCGTCGCGCGATCGACCTCGTGATCGCCGACGGGCGGCGCAAGGTGGGCGTCTTTGGCCTGTCGTTCAAGGCAGGCACAGATGACCTGCGTGAGAGTCCCATGGTCGAACTCGTCGAACGCCTTATCGGGAAGGGATTCGACGTCAAGGTCCACGATGCGAACGTGACGTTGTCACGATTGATCGGCGCGAACCGCGCCTACATCGGTGAGCTGCTGCCTCATATCGGCGAAGTACTGATCGATGATATCGATGCCGTGCTGGAGCATGGCGAAGTGCTGATAGCCGCCTCGAGGGAGCCCGAAGTGGTCGATGCGATCGAACGGGCCGGACCGGACAAGCTCGTCATTGATCTGGTGCGGTTGCCGGGCGCCGGCCAACTCCGCGGCAGCCAGAAATACCGCGGCATCGGCTGGTAGCGGATGTCGCGCGTGCAAGCCGGCGCCGACGAGCTGGCCAAGGCCGGGCCCGAGGGGGCGGGCCCGCGGACTGCGCTTGAGACCGAACCGTGGACCAAGACCACCGCCGATCTGAAGAATGTGCTCAAGCGAGGCGCGGGGATGGCCACGATCGGCTTGGTCATCGTCCAGATCGTCACGGTTGCCCAGACAGTCGTGCTGGGCCGACTGCTCGGACCGCACGAGGTCGGCGTCTTCGCCGCCGGATCGGTGATGATGGGGGTTGTTGCGGTCTTCGCCCAGAACACCCTCAGCCACGCGCTCATCCAGCGCGAGCACGATATCGAGGATGCCGCCAACACGGTGCTGATCGTGACCTTTGTGACGGGTTTGTTGCTCGCGCTCGCGGTCCTGGTGGCCTCGCCGCTGATCGGCGCGCTGTTCCACGATTCGCGGGTGGGTCTGATTGCGGCGGCGTGCTCGGGGATAATGCTGCTGCATTCGTGTCCCAGCGTCCCCGACGCGCTGATGCAACGCACATTCCAGTTCAAACGGCGGGTCATAATCGACCCTGCGATGCAGCTGATGTTCGCCTCGGTCTCGATCGTGTTCGCTGTATTCGGGTACCGCGCGTGGGCGATGGTCATCGGCATGTACGCGTCGACCACCACATGGGTGCTGCTGAGCTGGTGGATGGCGAAATGGCGCCCGTTTCGGGGGCGTTTTTCGTTCCGCATCTGGCGAGAGCTGGCGGGGTTCTCGTTGCCGCTGCTCCTCGATGGGATCGCAGAACGTTCGCGTGACATGGTCCAGCAGGTGCTCGTCGGCCGTGCATTTGGAACGGCTGGCTTGGGCCAATTCCGGTACGGCTCCCGGATTGCGTTACTGCCCGGGCTAGCGCTCGTACAAATCTGTGCGTACGTGCTGTTCCCCGCCTTCTCGCGGATCTCCGGCGACGGCACCCGGTTCCGTCAAGCCTTCCTGCGGGCGCTCGGCTGGATCTGGTTGGCCGCCCTTCCGGTCGGAGCCCTGTTGCTCGCGGTGGGTCAGCCAGTGGTGGTGCTGCTGCTCGGCGAGAAATGGCGCGCCGCCGGCGCCGCCGTTTCCGCGATGGCGGGAATCGTGCTGGGTGCGGCGCTCTCTGTAGTAGCCGTGGAGGCAGTGAAGGGTGCCGGCCGGTCAAGACTGCTGAACTGGCTGTCGGCGATCAACGTGGGACTCGGCCTGCCACTTGTCGTGCTGCTGCTACCTTTCGGTCTCGTCGGGGTCGGCGTCGCAATCTCCGTCACGTACCTGGTCTGCGGCTTGGTCACCCTCGTGCAGGCGCGCTCGGTGGTCGGCGTCTCGGTCCGCGACACGATCGCTTGCGTGATGCCGTCGACGCTCTCGGCGTTAATCGCGTTAGGCGTTGTGATGCCGCTGGAGCGTTTCGTCGTCAGGTCCGACCAACACCCGGCGCTGCTGAGCCTCACGTCGATCATCGCCGAATGCGTGCTGTTCTCAGTCGTGTACATCGGCGCGCTGAGGCTGATCTCCCCGACCTGGTATGGGTCGATCCGTGACGTCGTCGAGCGAGTGCTGGCGAAGCTTGCGGATCGCGCTCGCCGCTTGGTGTGAGTTGGCCGATCCCGATGGCGCTTCTCGATCACGCGAATGCACGCACCAACACAGAACATGGAAGTGAGGAATCGGCGTGGGCCTCAAGGTCTTGATGATCGGAGCGTATCCGCTGGAGCCGGGGATGGTCCATGGCGGCATCGAGTCGGCGACCAGTGAGCTCGTCCCGGCGCTGGCGGCGCAGGACGACATCGACAATGTGGCGGTGCTGCGTTTCCATCACGGTGAGGCGTCGACCGACTATCGGCGCGTCGGCCCGAAGGTCGAGGTCTATTACGTGCGTGGCCAGGACCGGTTGCGCACGATCACCGGGTCGTTCCTGGACGTCCGCAAGGCGCGCAAGCTGGTCGCAGAGTTGAACCCCGATATCGTGCATGGCCAGGAGATCGGCTGGTACGGCGACATTGCTGTGAAATGCAGCCCGAACTCCGTAGTTACCGTGCACGGTATGCCACACGTCGAGATCAGGCTGCTTGCTCGAACGAAGTTTGGCGACAAGCTACGAGTCAAGCCGATCGATGCCTTGGTCCGGCGGGTGCTGCGCCGTGCCAAAGTGGTCATCTCGATTTCGAAGTACGACACGCAGGAACTCGGCCGGCTGATAAAAGGCACCCCGGTAAGCATCGCCAATGCAACCGGGTTGGAGTTCTTCGCCCTCGCGCCGTCGCGCCCGTCGGAACCGCGGCTGCTGTTTGCTGGAGTGCTGACACCACGCAAGAACGTGGTGGGCCTGCTGAATGCGTTCGCGCAGGTACGCCAGGCCGTGCCCGAGGCTCGGCTGATAATGGCCGGTCCAGTCGGTCCGCAACCCGGCGACGCCGACTACGCACAGACCGTTCAAGACCGGGTGACGAGTCTCGCGTTGGGCGATAGCGTCGATATCGTTGGTCCCCTCGACAACGACCGGCTGCGGAATGAGATCGCCACCGCTCGTGCGCTCGTGCTGTTTTCCCGGCAGGAAACGGCGCCGACGATCATCGCTCAGGCGATGGCCGCGGGAAAGCCGGTCGTTGCTTCGAGGGTCGGTGGCGTGCCGGAGATGGTGAACGACGGCGAGAGCGGGTTCCTGGTGGAGTCCGAGGATGAGGCCGCGTTGGCCGAGCGGATGCTCACGTTGCTCAACGACCAGGATCTGTGCCTGCGGATGGGCGCGCGCGGGCATGAACTCGCGCTGCGCCGGTTCAATCCCGACGCGGTCGCCCGGCAGACGGTGCAAGCGTATCGAACAGCACTGAATTCCCAAAAACTGAATCACTCGTTCGCGAGGTAGGGGCCACGATCGTGGCAAGCCAGCCGATTAGTTCGATTGGACCGACAAATCCGTACTGGTCATCTGGGGGCGCCGGCTTCATCGGCTAGCACCTGGTGGAACTCCCGGCCGGTCGCCATTACCATCAGGCGGCCGGTCCCGCCGCGGAGCACTGTGCCGAGTATCTCCAGGCTCGACGGGTCGAACCAATGGACATACTCGGCCACCAGCAGTGCCGCCTCGTCGCCGGCACATGCCGCGAGGTAGTCGCCGACGGCCGAAACGATCATCTTCCTGCAGTGCGCGTCCTTCGGCGATGACCGGCCGATAACGCCGTCGGCCGGAACACCCACCACGCGCACCAGGAACGGGACCATGTCCGCGGGATTGAGTCCCACTGAACGTATTTCGGCTGCGAGCATTCTGAGCCGGTCTTCGGCGTCGGTGGACCGCTCGATGCCGCAGCGACTATCGATCAAGGCGCGAATCGGATGCAGGCCGACGTCGGTGTGAAACGGCGACCCGTTCAGCTCCAGCACCGCCGCGCTATTGCGTTCGGCCAGCTCCGTCGCCGCGCCAACGAGCGGGCACTTATCGATTCCGGCCTCGCCGCGAACGGCCACCTGAGTTTAATTCACGCTTTGCGGTTCCGAAAGACTTTAAGTGTGCTATTCTAGCGTTGTCTTGACTTATAGTATGTATCTTGCTGGCACAGGTGCATCATCGGTATCTACACACCGTCGCACCGGCCGCGGTAACCCGGCCCGCCCGCGGGTCGGCTTGCTTCCATAAGGAGGAGCACGTGTCGGTCGTGACGACACAACCGGAGATGGTGACGTCTGTGCTGTCCACGTCGAATGCGGGGTTGCTTGGCGGGGGATTTACCCGACTACCCGCGCGACGGCGCTGGTATGGACACCAGTGCGCGGATTGAGCGGCGGCGTAACAGGTGGTCCGGGGATTCACCGATGGATGTCCTGACGCGGTTGCCCGCGGTGGTGGTGTTGGAGCGGCTCCCGGTTCCTTCGCTCGCCATGGCGCGCGACGGCATCATTTTGTTTGCCAATATGGCGTTTGCCGAGATGGCGGGTCACCCACAGGACGGGTTAGCGGGGCTGGTGTTCCCCGTGACCTTTCATACGGTGCCCCGACGCCGCCCGCAATCCCACTCCGTCGAAACCAGCGACCGCAGTAGCGAGCCAGCATGACCACGACGCTGCCCGTGCTAGGTTCACCCCGAGGTCTTCGGGTTGGACCCGAGGGTCGAAGGGGCACTTGCCCGTGACGGGCCCCGGCACAGTGAACGCGAGCGTTCGGTCCTCTCAGCGATTATTGCTCCTTGTGATCGCGAGCGTGTTCGTGCTCAAGGCAATCGTGACGTTATGGATACTTCTACGCCAGAACGATCCGCATACTGCGGACTTCACCATCGGATGGACCGACGCCTATCAGTTGATCGCTCATAACATTGTTTCCGGAAATGGCTATCGGTTCACGCCGCACACCGCCCCGACAACCTTGCGGGAGCCGGGCTATCCGCTGCTGCTCGCGGGGCTGTCAGCCGTGTTCGGCAACGCCTTTTGGATCGTCGTCCTGGCCAATCTTGTCATGAGTTCCATTTCGGCGTTTTTGATCGGTCTTCTGGCGAGACAGATTTTTACTGATCGTTTGGTTCCGTTGGTGGCGCCTATTCTATTCATGCTCCACCCCGGCGAGATCGTCGCAGAACTCCGCAGTGGCGTAGAGGTGACGTTCACATTGCTGCTGCTGTGCTTCTTTGTGCTTTGGCGGCGTGCGCTGGTGTCAGAAAAGCTAACGGCGTATTTCCTGTCGGGTCTGGCTCTGGGTCTGGCCTGCATCGTTCGCAGCGCGGTGCTGCTGTTCCCACTGTTTTTGCTGCTCTACCAGATGGTACGCACGCGCGGTCAGGCGGCGCTGTTGTTTCGCCGCATCTGTGGCGTCGCCCTGATGACGCTCGCCTTGGGGCTGATATTGACTCCATGGACGGTACGCAACTCGTCGTTAGTACATGAGTTCATACCCACCGCGAGCGTCCAGGGACACTCAATGCAAGTCGGCCTCTATCAGTGTACGCATGGCGGCCTCGGTCAGGACTTCGGGCAAATGGAACTGGCGGCCTCCGAGGTTCGAAAACGGCAAGCTGTTGCAGCAGGGTACCGATTCGAGGGTGACTATTACCTGTTCTTCTACGATCCGAAGGACGAGGTGCGGTTTAATTCACTACTGAAGCAGCAGGCCATCGACACCTATAAACAGTCGCCAGCACTGCTGCTGAAATGCGCTTCGGAAAACGTGGTCAATTTCTGGTTCCGAGGCAGGACTACTTTCGCAACCATCGGTATAACGCTGGTGCAGGTCCCATGGCTGGTCCTGGCCCTTTTGGGGCTGGTGATGGGATTTCGTCGGAGCGAACGCGCGATGCTGGTCAGCATCCTGCTCTTTGTGGTCTATCTGGTGGCGGTCTGCGCCCCGATTCATGCGGAAGCGCGCTACAGTGTGCCGCTGATACCGTTTCTTGCGATGTTGGCTGCGATTCCGATCTGCCGATGGATCGAATATCTGCGGAACCGGGGCGACGCCACGCCGCGAGCTCTTTACCGATCGTGGGTGAGAGGTGAGTCTTTTCTGGAACGCCGGAAACGGCAAATGGATCCCTCCAGACCCAATCACAGACTAAACTCCTCAAACGCACGGGTTCCGTGAAAGTTCAGCATCACTCAACAGAACTGTGAGTCCTTGTATCGTCCTTCGCCGAATGCTTCCCGGTATTGAAGCATTTGATCGCGGTGATTGATTTAACCATCCCGAACGACCGTTCTTTCACAATTGGTGCGCCGCCAAACATCCGCGACAGCGCTTTGGCATCGAGGAGATTCCAGTCGGGGCTGGTCTTCTTTACCCAGAAGGAATTGGTCAAGCGCAGAAAAGGAATTAGCAATCGCCTGGGGAGCCAACCAACAAATGGCAACCAACTGTGGCTCTCAATAGGAAACCATTTGTTGGGCGTCTGCACATAGTACTGCTTGCCAATCCGTCGAATCTCTTGCGAGAACGCACTCTGTGCGTCAGTTGACAGTTTTCTAAATTGCTTCGCAGAATGAATCGCCCAGATATCTCCCTTTGGCACCGTGACGTGCTCAAGAACTGATGAGCAGTGTACGATGTCGAAGAATTTATCCGGGAAAGGCAGCGGGCCGGACTCGTCGATCACAATCGGGGTGAATCCGAATCGCCGACTTCCTTCATCGACGGCCTCGCGTTCGATGTCCGCGATGTAAACGTTCTCAGGCTTAATTCCGCTTCCAGCGAGCACTTGCTCTATGTGTACGCCGCTCTCCGAGCCAAGGTCGAGCACCTTCGTATCTTGGTCAATCTTGAACAGCTCCCGGAATATTTCGGCACGCTCGGCGCGGGCACGCTCGGAGTAGCCCTTTGCTGCCCGCACAAGAATGTTCATTTATCCTCTCGGAACGGTCGATCACGCTTCTCCAACACTAACTGCTTCCGACCGTACCTCAAAATTTCACGGTTGCCCGAGTTCATCGCTGATGAGCGTCGATCCGGCGAGTTGAGTTTTGATTCCGGTGGGACGGTAGGGGCGGTCGCCGCGTGTCGTGCGGTGACGCCGGGTTCCTCGGTTCCGGGCCGGCTACTCCTTCCTTGGGGTCGATTGGACAGGGGCCCACGGGTCAGGGGATGGCGCGGACGTCCAGTGCTTGGCGGCACGATTGCTTGGTTGTAACGCGAGTGACGCCTGTGACACCCCAGCACTGTTCTCTCCTTGCCGTGGTGATCGAAACGGCAAGACCTCACGAAACCGATGATCCGTATATAGCGGTATACTACATACTCTTTGGATGAGTACAAGGATAGTGATAGACTTGGAGTATTCAGGCGGGTAATGTCGTGCGAGTCGGTGCGTCGGCGTCTAGACGATGGCTGGACCTAACGCTGTGAATTGGGAAGGTGATTGCGGGAACGATGCTGGGGAACGTCATATGTGCGGAATAGCCGGAGTCCGCAGGTTCGACAGCGAACCGGTGGGCCGCGAACTGCTGGCCAACATGGCCGCGCGGCTGGTTCATCGCGGGCCAGACGACACCGGAATCTGGACGCAAGGTGATGTCGGATTCGCTCATACCCGCCTGTCGATCATCGATGTCTTAAGGTCGCAGCAGCCGATGGCAGGCGCTGGCGGGCATACTCACCTCGTCTTCAACGGGGAGATTCTGAATTACCGTGAGCTGCGCGCAGGGCTGTCGTACCCGTTTCGGACCAGCGGCGACACCGAGGTACTTCTCGCACAGTACGAGAAGTATGGACCGGATGGGGTCGAGCGGTTGCGCGGTCAGTTCGCCTACGCCATACACGATTCGGCGACCGGCGAGACACACCTCTTCCGCGACCGGCTCGGCATTTTGCCGCTCTACTACTACGCGAACAACGACGTGTTCGCGTTCGCCTCGGAAATCAAGGCACTGCTTCCGGTCATCGGCGCGCCACGTGTCGACGAGGACAGCCTCCACGACTACCTGGCCCACCGGTCAGTGCCCGCTCCGTACACCCTCATCGAGGGTGTACGCAAGGTTCCGCAAGGCCATCACCTGGTGGTCAAGCCCGACGGCACCGTGCACTCGACCGCTTACTGGACACTGTCCGCGCAGCCGAACGGCCGCAAAGTGTCTCCGCGGGAAGCCGTCAGGCTCGTGGATGAAGCGCTCACCGCTTCGGTGCGCGAAGCCCTGGTTGCCGACGTGCCGGTCGGCGCCTATCTTTCCGGCGGCGTGGACAGCAGTTTGGTCACCGCGCTCGTTGCACGGCAGCGGCAAGGTGAGGATCTGCACACCTTCTCGGCCGGTTTTGGTGACGATCGCCTCGACGAGACGTCGTGGGCACGCCAGGTCGCCGGAATCGTGGGGAGTACTCATCACGAGGTGCTCGTCACGCCCGACGACTTCCAGCAGAACTGGTCCAAGCTGAGCTGGCACAGAGACGCTCCCCTGTCCGAGCCCGCCGACGTCGCGGTCTTTCGCCTCGCCCAACTCGCCCGCCAAGAGGTGAAGGTTGTGCTCTCCGGCGAGGGCAGCGACGAATTGTTCGGCGGCTACCCCAAGTACCTCTTCGCCAATGCAACACGCTGGGCAGGTGTGGTCCCCGGGAGTGTGCTGCGCCGCGTGGAGAAGTCGCTGCCTGCAAGCAAGTCCCGCTTGGGCATCGCGATTCGCGCCATTTCCGAACCCAGCCATGCGGAGCGCATGCGCGGCTGGTTTGCGCCATTCACCGTGTCGGAACGTACCGATCTGATCGGCCGACCAGCAGCGCGCAGCGTCCTAGATCCCTATCTCCGCGGCGGCGGCGACGCCCTGCGCCGGATGCTCTATGCAGACGTACACACTTGGCTCGCCGACAACCTTCTCGAGCGTGGCGACCGGATGTCAATGGCCGCGTCGTTGGAATTGCGTCCGCCCTTCCTCGATCATCGCATAGTGGAACTCGCGTTCGCGTTGCCAAGCAATGTGAAGGTGCGCGGCTGGACGACGAAGTGGGTGGTCAAGGAGGTTGCCCGCCAGCACCTGCCTGCCGCTGTCGTCGATCGCCCGAAAATGGGTTTCAAGGTCCCCCTCGACCAGTGGTTTCGTGGTGGGTTGCGCGATATGGCGGTCGAACTGCTCACGAGCCCATCCTCGTTTGTCGGCGCAATGTTCGACCGGGCAGCGGTAAGCAAACTGCTCGATAACCATTCGTCCGGCGATCGCAACGAGCAGCCACGGATCTGGACACTGCTCTCGCTCGAGGTTTGGCATCGCGAACTCGTCAAAAAGATGACCTGTGATGGATACCCCCTCAGCTCGGTCGCACGTTGAGTCTGCGTCGGAGAGTTTTTGAGAGCGTGAGGAGGTGACGGCCTGGGTGAGGATCATGCCGATCGCGGCCCTGGCCGCTGAGACCACTGTCGAGGGCGACAACTTCAACTGACAAACCGGTGTTCCGCCTTGGAGCACCCGAACAAACGATTGGAGAAAGATCATGGGAGCAATCGAAACGGTCGAGACGGGTTTAGGCAGTGAGCGGGAGGCCGTCGATGATTCGAACGTTGGGATACACCTCGCCGTCCTCTCGACGCTGGGCGTCGACCTTCCCGAGACGGCCAAGATACTCGATTTCGGCTGTGGTGCCGGCGCCACTGTGAGAGCTCTGCGGGCTCGCGGGTACCTCAACGCTTGTGGTTATGACGTTGGGGACGGCCGAACCCTCGTCCGCGACGATCGACGCCAGATCAAAGTTGGGACCCTGCTGGACTTGAGGCTGCCCTATGAGGACAACACGTTTGATCTCGTGATCTCGGACCAGGTTTTCGAGCATGTTCAAGATCAAGTGCGGGCCTTTGAAGAGCTGCTGCGAATCACCAAGCCCGGTGGTCATGGGCTGCACATCATTCCCGCGCGGTACGGCCCGATCGAGGGGCACATTTTAGTTCCGTTCGGCGCGGTGTTCCAGCATCGCTGGTGGTACAAACTGTGGGCTTCGTTCGGAATTCGCAATAGGTTCCAAGCCGGGCTGTCAGCCGATGAAACCGCGGACTTCAACGCGTTCTTCGTCAGCGAGGCAACGCGGTACATAACGACGTCCTGTTATCGGGTGATCTTCAGGGAGGTCGGGTTCCAGTATCGGTTCGCCGAGCAGGAGTTCTTCGACAGCCACGACCGTCCATCCATGCGTGCGATCGGAAAACTTGGCAGTCCAGCGATGCGGCTCTACCGCACCTTTCGCTCCCGAATCGTCTACCTGCGCAAACCGGACTCGCCGAAGTGGGCCCAGCGTCCGTGAGCGCGGCATCCACGCGGTCGAGGGCCACATCGTCGAATCATGGGCACCGGACTGTCCCGGCGTGGTATTCGGGAACCGTGTCATGGCTGGCCACTGGGTCTCGGGACCACAGACGTTTCAACGACGACCAATGGCCCGTCGCGAACGCCTCATCGCATCGGTTCCACTATTGTGCAGATCGGGAAATGCATCTACCCGAGGTTCTGGGGTGGACGGCGACGGAGGGGATGGGCCCGTGGCGCTGACGACCGACAAAGCGTCTGGTGGAGCGGTGTCGATACGGCGATCGCCGAGCCGCCCGATGAAGGCGGAACCCCGGCTTGGGCTGACCCTGTCGTGGCCGCGGATCACCTTGGCGTTCCTCATCGACGTCGCGGTGCTGTTAGTGGCCAGGCACTTCCCCGGCGTACCGCAGACCGTCGCGTGGTGGGTGGGTGTCGCGGTCGCGGCGGTGGTGACGACCGCCCTGGTACTCGCCTACCGTAGGATCACCCTCGGCTCAGCTTTGGCCAGGTGGGTGTGGGATGGGTCCACCGACTCGGTGGCGACACTGAGCCGGGGATGCACGCCCGCGATCGATCACCGGCGCCGCTTCGGCCGCGACGTGATCGGGGTGCGCGAGTACCAGGGCCAGCTGGTCGCGGTGATCGCAGTGGACGAAAAGGCCGACGGGCCGTCCGGGCGCCATCGGCGCGGGATGGTGGTGCCGGCCACCTTGCCGGTAGCGGTGGTCGCTGCCGCGCTGCACCAGTTCGATGTGCACCTTGACGCCATCGATATCGTCTCGGTGCGAAAACGACACATCCCCGAGGCCGCCGATCCGTCCGCCCCGCCAACCGCCGACGATCGCCCTGCGGGTATCGAGCGCGGTACATGGCTGGTATTACGGATGGATCCACAGCAGAATATCTCCGCGGTGGCGGCCCGTGATTCGGTGGCCTCGACCTTGACGGCGGCCGTCGATCGGCTCGCCGGCGATCTGGACGGACGGCACTGCGCGGCCCGGCCTTTGACCGCCGATGAGCTTGCCGAGGTGGACACCGCCGTAGTGGCGGGTCTGCAACAGGCTTCGACTCGGCCGGGATTGCGTCGTCTCAAGCATATCGACGGGTACGCGACCAGCTTCTGGGTGTCACCGTGGGACATCACTTCGGAGACCCTGAACCAGTTGTGGCTGGACGATGCCGATGCCACCGTGGTGACGATCCGACTCACCGCCGCCGCCGGCTGGGCCTATGTGTCGGCTTGGGTGCGATATCACAGCCGGGAGCGGCTGGGTAAAGATGTGTGGGCCGGGCTGAATCCGCTCACCGGCCGCCAGTTGGCCGCGGTGCGGGCAAGTCTGCCTGCGCCGGCGACGCGCCCACCGCTGGTGGTGCCGGCGCGGGTGTTGCACGACGACGAACATCTCGCAGTCCGGGTGGATCCAACAGAGGTGGACGCGGCACCGCAACACTCGATGCGCCCGGCTGACGGGAGCGATGACGCGCAGCCAGCGGCGGCGGCGCCCGCGCTGTGACCGTACCCGGCCGGGCGGGCGATCGATAACAACCGCTTCGCCGAGATCCGGCCACCAGATCTGGTGAGCCGCAGCTGTGGCAAACCGGGCGTTCTCCAGGGCTTGGTGCCACACGTCTGCCACGCACCAAAGAACTTTGAGTTGCCCAGATGGGCCGGACCGCATCTGCTCGATCGCGTCCGGCGCCGTGGTGTCGGTGGCACCGGCCACGTGGTGACGCAGAATCCCGCTAGCCTTGATTTTTCGCGAAACTCTGCGTGACACGGTGTTGAGTTGACGAAAGTGCCTGTCCTGCAAGGGATAATTGGATTGCTGAGATTCCATGATTCCGAGCGGGAGGGCACTTTCTAGGTGAAGGGTAGCGCAGCGGTTTGTCGGGTGAAAGTGTCGGCGGATGGTCATGGCGTCGTGTCGCATGCCGGTGCGGGCATGTTGCGGGAGGTCGCCGACCTGGCGGAACTGTCGGCGCAGGTCACCGCCGCGTTGGCCGACACCTATGGGGGGCCGTGGACCCATGCGCCCGGGGCGTTGTTCGCTGATCTGGTCGCCGCGGTGGCCGACGGCGTGGACTGTGTTGACGGGGTCGGTCGGTTGTGGGGGGATCGCGAGCACGCCTTCGGTGCTGTCGGCTCGACTCCACGCTGTGGCGGTTGGTCGATGAGCGCATCGACGCCGCCCATCTGCCGCGGATTCGGGCCGCTCGAGCCCATGCCCGGGCGCGGGCGTGGGCAGCCGGTGCGGCGCCCGATCACGAGGGGTGGCTGCATCTGGATGTAGATGCCACCATCACCGTCGACCATTCCGACAACAAGGAAAACGCCGCCGCGACCTGGAAGAAGACGTTCGGGCATCACCCGTTGCTGGTGTTTTTGGATCGCCCCGATATCGCCGCCGGGGAAGCGCTGGCCGGGCTGCTGCGAGCGGGCAACGCCGGCAGTAACACCGCCGCCGACCACATCACCGTGCTGGGTCAGGCGTTGGCATCGTTGCCGCCGTCCTACCGCCCGGGCCCTGATAACCCCGACGCCCCACAGGTGTTGATCCGCTCCGATTCCGCGGGCGCGACCCACGGGTTCGCGGCGGCCTGTCGGAAATCGGGAGTGGGGTTTTCCCTGGGCGCGGTCATCGATGCGAGGGTGCGCCAGGCCGCCGAGGTACTCAACAACACCAATGCCTGGTATCCGGCGATCACCGCCGATGGCGGCATCCGCGACGGCGCCTGGGTCGCCGAGGTCACCGACCTGGTGGACCTGGCCAACTGGCCGGCCGGCACGAGGCTGATCCTGCGCAAGGAACGCCCGCATCCCGGCGCGCAGTTGACGTTCACCGATACCGACGGGCACCGCATCACCGGGTTTTTCACCGACACCCCCGACGGGGTGATCCCGGGTCAGCTTGCGGGGCTGGAACTGCGGCATCGCCAACACGCCCGCGTGGAAGACCGGATCCGCCAAGCCAAAGCCACCGGCCTGTGCAACCTACCGTTCAACGCGTTTCAGGCCAACGCGGCCTGGCTCGAAATCATCCTGGCCGCAACCGATCTGGTTGCCTGGACCAAACTCATCGGATTCACCGACCACCCCCAGCTGGCGCTGCGAGATTGAGACGTTCCGCTACCGGGTCCTGCACGTGGCCGCACGCATCACCCGCGGCGCCCGCCAACTGCGGCTGCGTATCGATGCCACCTGGCGCTGGGCACAGGCCATCGCCGCCGCCTGGACCCGCATCCGCGCCGCGTTCACCTAACACCGAGGTCCTGGCACTGTCCCGACGAGATGAAAGACCCACCGGCCTTGGGGTAGCCCGCCCCACCGGCGCGACACCGGACGACTTGTCACACCCCCATGCCACAATCGGCATCACCAACCGGCCAGAACCCGGTTCACACGCCCTCCATCAGGCCGCATGCAAAATCGAGGCTAGTGGAGAAGAACCCGGCGAAATGCCCCGTGCCGGTGCCGTACAACAGCTCTTTGTTTTCGACCTGGACCACCCGTCACGGTGGAAAAGCTGCGGTGAACGCCCAACTCCGTTAAAGTGCACTCGGCTTTGTATATTCCGGAAGGGAAACGACGATTATGGGAAAACTTAGTGTTGGGTATCTAGTTGATGATGGATACCAACCGAGCCTAATTTATGACGTAATCGAGAAGAGCAAATCGGCAGAGCATTACTCAATCGACTATTTGATCGTCCAGACATTCGCCGAGGACGAAAATCTGCTCAAAAGGGCTTACAGGTTATTTAAAAAAAGGGAATTTCTAAGATT
>Ga0335075_10003207_pt1 | contig 26024 bp, 25 predicted proteins | sample Lox_Sample_24_FD_206723 | JGI IMG/M metagenome (GOLD analysis project Ga0335075, IMG submission 206723) | Soil microbial communities from Loxahatchee National Wildlife Refuge, Florida, United States - Lox_Sample_2.4 | ecosystem: Environmental > Terrestrial > Soil > Wetlands | place: USA...
GCGCGCGACCCTGCGGGGTAACTTGAATTCCGCGAGTCATCAATGGACCGTTGATTACCGAATGTTATCGAAAGTTGCCGAGTGTCGCGCTTCGACTCAATCGTCACATGATCACCGCTGACCACTAATGAGCAGAGCAAACTCCCACCAAATGCCCCATATGCCGCACTTCCGATAAAAGGGGAATATGCCGATCCTGTCGCCACAAAGTAACTCTGAGTTATTTGAGTTAACACTGAGTTAGAAGATATTCGCTAATTTAGTGACGTCGATTAAATTTCATGACACAATTGCAATATGGCGAACAAAGATCATATTCGCCCGCTGGCCGGCGTTCCCGACCACGGATTCGGTCTCCTCGGCAAGCTCGCGCACAGCGTCCTCGCCGAATACGCTGGCACCGTTCTGCCGGTGCCACACCTGCACCTGGGGCAGAATACATTGCCTAATCCGCCATTCCCGATGGCGGCGGTGGTGCCCTTCGGCGACTTGAGCGAGGGCTGGCAGGATTGCGGGGAAGACCTCGCCCTGTTCCTGCGGGCCGGCGCGCGAGCGCTGCGGAATCAGCCGATCCCCGATATCTCCGCGTACAGCGAGCGGATCCGGACCCTGCAACGGGTGCTGCGGTTCGACTCGATCGCCATGGCGTGGCACGACCCCGCGCGCGCCGCGTTCTGCGTGGTCGCCGTCGCCGTCGACCGCGCCGGGAACGCCCTGGCCGGCCGCGTGCCGGCCGGGGGCACGGCGGACGACGTCGAGGTGATTGACGACGAGTCGCCCGCCGACGAAATCATCATCGGGCTGCTGCGCGACGTGCTGCTCGCGCAGTACGAGTGGACATCCGCCGTATTCGGCCTTGTGCCTTAGGTTCCTCGGGCCATAAAGTGCCGGCTTCGGGCGGCCGGCACGATCCGCAGGGGGACTGTGGACCGCCGCCCTCTCGCTACCCGGGCCGCGGCGGCACCGGGTGGCGGTCCACGGAGGTACGGATCGGCATCGGAGAGTTCGCACGACGGTCGCGCCTTTCGCTGAAGTCACTGCGCCGCCACGACGAGCACGGGTGCTGGTGCCTTCGCGCGTCGACCGGGCAAGCGGTGACCGCTCCTACGGCACGGCCTAACTGGACCAGGCACGCAGGACTTGGCTCAGCCCTGCGGCCGGGTCGGGTGTGCCGGGGTCGGCGGCCCAGGCGACCTGGCCGTCGGGCCTGATCAGTAGCATCGCAGCGGGTGCGGGCTTGGTCAGGCAGCGTGCGGTGACGACGGTGAGCTGGCCGGGCCAGTCTGCGGCTGGCCCGGCTACCGCGGAGTCGGTGGTGAGGTCGAGCAGGACGCCGTGGGCCGGACGCATGAGCTCGGCGACCCGGGTGCGGCCGTGGGGGGTTTCCAGCTGGAGGTCTGGCGCGAGCGTTCCGAGCAGCGGGTGCGGCCGCGCGCTGCCGGCGGGTACCGGGTAGCGGACGTCGGAGCCCTCGATCAGCTCGCCGATGCGGCGCAGTTGCCCGGGCTGGCGGAGCAGTTCGCGGATGCGCCGTAGCGGTTCTGGATGCTGGAGTACGTCGCCGAACAGTTCGCGCACCGCTTCGGCGCCTTCCTTGCTCACCTCGCCTGGGCCGTCCTTCCCGCCCTCGCTCATGGCGGTCAGGGCGCCCTGGGCGCGGGTGTACCGGATGCCGTGCTGCCCGGCGAGGTGCCGTTCGGCGTGGTAGGACTCCAGGAGGCCGCCCGGTGCCCGGCCCTGGACCTGCGCGGCGAGCTTCCAGCCCAGGTTGACCGCATCGAGCAGGCCGGCGTTAAGCGACAACCCGAAGACGTGTGCGGCGTCGCCGGCCAGCAGGACGCGGCCGGACTGGTAGTGGTCGGCCAGCCGGCTGTTCCCGACGAGCCGGGTCAGCCGCTGCGGGTCGGTCATCGGCAGGTCGCCGCCGAGCACCCGCCGGGCGCTGGCTCGCAGTTCGTCCAGGGTCACCGGCGCGCTGAGATCGGCGGCCGGGTCGTCCTCGCTCGTGTAGACGATGTAAACGCCCGCCGGGGCGTTCTTGTCCAGCGTGGCCAGCGGCGCGAGCGAGTAGGTGCCTCGCGGGGTGCGGACTTGCCCCATGAGCTTCAGGCGGCCGAGCCCGGGCACCTTCACCGCGCCGCCCCGGGTGCTCTTCGCGGTCGGCAGGCGGACATGCCCGATGCGGGAGATCGCGGTGGAGGTGACGCCGGGGAAGCCGATCCCGGCCTGCTTGCGTACCAGGCTGTGCGCGCCGTCGCAGCCGACGAGGTAGCGTGCGCGTAGCTGGTAGGCGCCGTCGGGAGCGCGGGCGTCGAGCGTGACGGCGTCGTCGTCCTGGGCCAGGGCGGTCAGTTCGTGTCCGCGCCGGATGGTCCCGCCGAGTTCGGCCAGCCGCGCCTCAAGCACCCGCTCCAGCTGGCGTTGCGGCACCGACAGGATGTGCAGCGGGCTGGTCCCGAGCCGGGAGAAGTCCAGTTGCAGCGGCCCGAACGAGAAGCGCGGTACCGGCCCGGCCCAGGTGGCCTCTGCGCGGAGCCGGTCGAGCAGGCCGCGGTAGTCAAGCACCGGCACGATCTGGCCCACCAGGCCGTTGCCCTTGGGGATTTCGCTGACTCCTGGCAGCTGCTCAAGCACCACCGGGTCGACGCCGCCCAGCCGGAGTTCGCAGGCCAGCATCAGCCCGACCGGGCCGCCGCCGACGATCACGATGTCGGCGTCGCCGACACGACCTGGTGGGTACGTGGACATGGAAGCCATTGGTAGTCGGGGACGCGGTGCTGTAACGGCCCGTTTCCCCATCCCCCTTTCCATTCCGTACGCGGGAACATGGCAGCGGCTCACGCCTGCGCCAACCCGGATTGCCGGTGGGCGTGCTACGACCGGTCCCGCGGTCGGCAACGCGCCTGATGCGAGATGAAAGGCCTGCGGAAACCGGGCCAAGAACCGCCGATTCAAGCAACGAGACAGACCGATGGGTCTTCCCTGTTTACGGCCCCAGCCCGTGTTGGTAGGCGTAGGCGACGGCTTGCCCTCTGTCTCGCGCATGGATCTTCATGAGCAGCCGGTTGATGTGGCTCTTGACCGTGCCCTCGCTGATGACCAGGCGTTCGGCGATCTCGGAGTTGGAGAGCCCGGTGGCGATGAGGCGAAGTACTTCGGCCTCACGGGGCGTGAGCCCGTCGGGAAGTCGCGGCGATGGCGGGGGGTCTTCCGCGGGAGCGCTGGCGATGGCTTCGACGAGGTGACGTTGCACTGCCGGGTCGATGACGGCCTGACCGTCGAGGACTTGCTGTAGTGCCTGACGGATTTCTGCCCCGCCGACGTCTTTGGTGAGGTAGCCGCGGGCGCCGGCTCGCAGCGCGTCGAGCACAGACCGGTCGTCCGCGTACGTGGTGAGGACCACGACCTTGGTTCCTGGTTGGCGTTCGCGCAGGATGCGGGTGGCTTCGACGCCGTCGCGGCGCGGCATCCGAAGGTCCATGAGGACGACGTCGGGGTGCAGATCGCCGACCAGGGCGACCGCCTCGTCGCCGTCGGAGGCGGCGCCGACCACCTCGACGTCGCGGAGGAGACCGAGCACCATGGCCAGTCCTTCTCTGACCACCTTCTGGTCATCAGCGATGAGCACGCGGATCGGTGTGCTCATGCCGGTAGCTCCAGCTCGACCCGGAAGCCGCCGCAGGTCTTCTGCGCGGTGAGCGTGCCGCCGAGCAGCTCGGCGCGCTCGCGCATCCCCGCGAGCCCGTAGCCGCCGTCGCCCTCGCCGTCGCCCAGGCGGGTCTGCTCGCCGGTGCTCGCTTCGCGGGCGAAGTCCTCGACGGTGAGTCTCGTCGCGGACGGCTCATAGCGGAGGTGGACGTCGACGTGGTCAGCGTGGCTGTGCCTGGTGATGTTGGTCAGGGCTTCTTGGGCCACGCGGTAGACGGCGAGGCGGGCCTCTGGGCAGAGTGGGCGGACGTCGCCGGACACGTCGAGCTGGCAGGGAATGGCACGGTCGTCTTGGAACTGGGCGGCCAGTTCCTCCAGGCGATCGGGTCCGGGCAGGTCGTCGTCGCGGAGCATCCCGATGGCCCGGCGGGCCTCGGCAAGACCCGTCCTTCCCAGGTGGTGGGCGCGGTCGATCGCCTCGGGGATGCGAGGATCGGCGGGGCTGTCGGCCGCCAGCATCCGGGCGCCTTCGAGCTGGAGCAGGAGACCGGACAGCGAGTGGGCGAGCACGTCGTGCATTTCGCGGGCGAGACGCTGACGCTCTGCGAGGCCCGCGGCGCGGGCTTCGGCCGCCCGGCTTTGTTCCAGCTCGACGAGGAGCGCCCCGGCCTGGACATTGGCTTCACGGAGGCGGACGGCCAGGACGGCCAGGCCGTAGGATCCGGCCAGCGCGGCGAGGACGGTGAGGCCACCGAGGCCCTGGCCGCTGAGCCCGACGATCACCTCCAAGACGGCGAACGCCCACAGCGGGACGAGCAGGGCGACCCGCCTCGGCCAGAGGCGGGCCAGAAGGAGAACGCCCACGTAGGCGCCGAAGGCACCCGGTCCTCTCGGCTGGGCGGACAGCAGCGCAACCGAGCTGGCGAGCACCAGCGCGGCGACCGTGACCGCAACACGGGTGCCGCCGAGGCTCCAAGTCCTGTTCGAGGAACTCAGCCCGCCGAGGAGGATGAGCGAACTCACCACGCCGACGACGTAGCCGCCGACGGCGACCGACACGACCAGGCCGCGGCCGGTTACAGCCGGACCGGGATGGGCTTGGTAGGCGGCGACGAGGACGAAGACCGCGAGCAGGGCCGGGAAGCGGAGGAGGAGCCTCCGCTGGACGACGTCGTGCTGGGCGCCGCTGTCGCGCAGGCTAGCCAGGGTCCGGGTGATCGCCGGTTCCACGCTCACCTGGCCAACGTTACGACGACCAGGCCTGCGCCGCATCTGCCCCAGGGTGGGTAGCGGTGCTCTAACCACGGGTGGAGGCGGCTCTAACCGTCGTCAGAACTCGTGGCGTGACCGAAGCTCTAACCCTGCGCCGATGCATTCACGGCTCGGCTGCCGCACGCTTGGGGCACCGATCCAGACGATCCAGAAGGACCCTGCCGTGTTCATGTTCTTCTTCCTCCGCTTTAAGTACGGGCCGTTCATCATCGTGCTCGCCGGGGTGGCCCTCATGACTATCGCGGTCGGCGTCACGCACCACCTCGCGACCGGGATTGTCGGCGCCGTCCTCGTCGTGACCGGGGCCGCTGTCGGGGTCACGCGCAAACGCAGCGGCACCCCGGCCGGCGACCCGGACGAGGGCCCCCGGGCGATGAACCGATCCAGGTACAGCGCCGACCACCCCCACGCCCGTGCCGAGGTCGACGCCGAGGCCGATCCGACGTCGCCATCCCGTTGGCCGTAGAGCGATGATCGAAGCCCACGGCCTGGTCAAGCGCTACGGCTCCACCACGGCCGTCAACGACCTCTCCTTCTCCGTCCGGCCCGGCACGGTGACCGGGTTCCTCGGCCCGAACGGCGCCGGGAAGACCACCACCATGCGGCTGATCCTGGGCCTGGACGCGCCGACGCGGGGCTCAGTCACCGTCGGCGGCCGCGGCTACCGCGACCTGCCGTCGCCGATGCGCGAGGTGGGCGCCCTCCTCGACGCCAGGGCACTGCACGGCGGCCGCCGGGCCCGTGACCACCTGCTGTGCCTGGCCCAGAGTAACGGCATCGCCCGCCGCCGGGTGGACGAGGTGCTCAGCATCGTCGGCCTGGAGGACGTGGCCAGGCGCCGGGCGAAGGGCTTCTCGCAGGGCATGGGCCAGCGGCTCGGCATCGCCGCGGCACTGCTTGGCGACCCGGCCGTGCTCATCTTCGACGAACCGGTCAACGGCCTGGACCCCGACGGCATCCACTGGGTCCGCACTCTCATGCGGGCGCTGGCCGCCGAGGGCCGCACCGTGCTGGTCTCCAGCCACCTGATGAGCGAGATGGCCCTGACGGCCGGCCACCTGCTCGTGATCGGCAAGGGCCGGCTGATCGCCGATACCAGCGTGGAGGAGTTCACGCGGTCAAGCTCCCGGCAGTCGGTCCACGTCCGCAGCCCTCGGGCGGCCGAGCTGGCCGCCCGCTGCCGCCAGGCCGGCGCCACCGTCCGGGCCACCGACCCCGGCGTCATCGAGATCACCGGGATGGACAGCGCCGAGGTGGGCAGGCTGGCCGCCGCCCATGGCATCGCCCTGTCCGAGCTCATCCCCGTCCGTGCGTCGCTAGAGGAGGCGTTCATGGAACTGACCAAGGACAGCGTGGAATACCAGGCGACCGGGGTGACCCGGTGACCGGCGCCACGATCGCCTCGGCCGGCCCGGACCAGCGGGCGGCCTTCCGCCCGGCCACCTTCCCCGACGTGCTGCGCTCGGAGTGGACCAAGCTCCGCTCGGTCCGGTCGACCTTCTGGGCGCTGACCGTTACCGTCGTGCTCGGCATCGGCCTCGGGACCGCCGTCAGCGCGGCCGCCGCCCACGGCTACGCCAGGAGCAGCGCCTCCAGCAAGCTGAGCTGGGACCCGACCGGGTACAGCCAGACCGGGGTGGCCATCGCCTCGCTGGCCATCGCCGTGCTCGGGGTGCTCTGCATCGGCTCCGAGTACTCGTCAGGGATGATCCGCACCAGCCTGACCGCCGTCCCGAAGCGAGGCCGGGTACTGGCAGCCAAGTCACTGGTCCTCGGCTCGGTGACCTTCGTCGTGGGCGAGGCCACCGGCTTCGCCGCGTTCTTCGCGGGCCAGGCCCTCATCAGCGGCCACGCGCCCACCGCGGCGCTCGGCGATCCCGGGGTAGCCCGGGCGGTGGCGGGAGCGGGGCTGTACCTGACCGCCCTGGCAGTGCTCAGCGTCGCCGCGGGGACCCTGCTCCGGCACCCGGCTGCCGCCATCGCCTGCCTGATGGCCGTGCTGCTGGTCCTCCCCGGGATCGCCCAGGCGCTGCCGGACTCGTGGCGGAACCCGGTCACCGAGTTCTGGCCGACCCTGGCCGGAGGCGACCTCACCAGCGTCCACCACGCCGCCCACACCCTGCCGCCCTGGGACGGCTTCGGGGTGATGTGCCTGTTCACCGCCATCGTGTACGCCATCGCCTTGACCCTGCTCAACCGCCGGGACGCATGACGACGGCCAGGGCACGCCGCCATACCCACGACCCCGGTCCCCGTGGCGACGGCGCCGGCGGAGCTCGTGGCCGGCGCCGAGAAGTTCTGCCGGGCCTCGGCAACAGGAACAGTCGTCATGTACAGAATTCCAGCGCACTGCCTGGTGGCGGCGAGAAGCCCGCTACTGAATTGAGGCATTCAGTTACCGCCAGTCCGCGCGCGGGCTGAGGCTGTTGTGTGGGCCAGCCCCCGCAGGCCGGTAATCAGCCGGGAAATGGGGTGGCGTTTTGCGAGCAGACGGTTCCTGCTGGGGGCAGGGTGCCGGTTAGCAGGTAGCGGACCCCGTAGTCCATGGCGCAGGTGCTGGGGTTGTTGGTCTCGGTGTGCCCGTACCCGTCGATGGTCAGCAGGCGCGCGCGGGCTAGTTCGCGGGAGAGCGCGACCGAGTCCTGGTAAGAGGTGGTCGGGTCGCCGGTGTTACCGAAAAGAAGTATGGTGCTGGCGGTGGGCCGGTTCCACGGGCCTGTGTAGCGGTCCTGGGCCGCGGCGGCCGGCCATGCTGCGCACTCCTCCGATTGCCAGCTGAACTCGGGTCCGAACGGGCCGGATCGTGCGTAGGAAAGCCGGGCCAGGCTCGGATAGACGCCCGGGTCACGCGGGTTCGGGCTATCCGAGCAGAGCACGGCAAGCGACTGCTCCATGCCGGAGTACAGCGCTGTCGCCGTGGTGGTGACAGCAGCGGGGCTGCCTGCCCGGGCGGGCGCCGCCGTGTTTGCCGTTATCGTGCCGCGGCTTGGGTCGGCCGAGGCTACCCATAGTTGCTGGAGCAGGATCGCTCCCTGCTGCCATTCCGCCACCGTGCCAAGCGGCACGGATGCGACGGCGTCTGCGTAGGTGTAGGCCTGTGGCGAGCTGCCGACGGTAATCGGGTGCTGCCGTAGCCGACGCAGCAGGGTGGCCCACTTGGCCTGGGTCGCGGCGGGGGTGCCCGCGGAGAACGCGCACGCCGAGGTGGTCGTCTTGCCGCACAGGTCAAGGAAGTCGCGCAGCGTCGCCGCGGCTGCCTGGTCCGTGCCAAGCCGCAGCCACGACGGCAGCGTGCCGTCGGTCGCGGTCCAGGTGACGGGGTTGATGTTTCCGTCCAGGATCATGCGCCCGGTCGTTTCTGGGAAGAGGTTGGCGTAGGTGGCGCCGAGGAGCGTGCCGTAGGACTCGCCGTAATAGTTCAGTGCCGGATCGGCGACGGCCTCGCGCAGCAGGTTCATGTCACGGGCCACGTCCGCCGTGGTGTCGTGGTCGACCAGGCCGCCGCCACCGGCGGCGCAGCGGGTGTCGAACCGGGCCCAGGTCTGCTCCCAGGCCGTGTCCTGACGGGCGCCGACGGGGAACTGCGGCAGGCCGGCCAGGAACTTGTTCTCCGTCGCCATGCTCGGAAAGCAGCGGATCGCGGTGCTGTAGCCGAATCCGCGGGGGTCGAACGTGATGATGTCGTAATGCTCCCGCAGTGCGGCGGGAAACTCCCCGAAATCGGCCACGAACCCCTGGATCTGCTCTTTGGGTCCGCCGGCGTTGAAGAACAGCGAGCCGAGGCGGTGCGCCGGGTCGGTCGCCAGATGTCGGACCACGGCGATGCTGATGGTCGCGCCGCGCGGGTCCCGGTAGTTCAGCGGCACCCGGGCGGTGGCGCACTGGAAGCCGCTGTCGCAGGAGCGCCAGTGCAGCACCGGCACCGGCGGCGTGGCCGGCCCGGGCACCACGGCCGACGTCGCGGCCGCGGCCGCGGGCACCAGGACGGCAGCCAGCAGTCCGGCTGCCACTGCCAGGGCGGCTGCTCTCGGGAAACCATGGCAGGGTCGGCGTACGCGGGCGTGCACGGCGGCGACCGCACGCTCAGGAATCTTCGCATTCATCAGGTGCACTCCGTTCGGTGTGTCATGCGGTCTCGGCCTGAAGGATCTCGGCCACGGGTCGGCGGGCACCGATGCGCGCCGGGATGACGGTCAGCACCGCCACGACGGCTACGGCCCCGAGAACCATGGCGAGGAGCCACGAGACCGGCGGGACCGTCGCGCTTCCGCCGGTCTTCACGGCGTCGTAGAGGCCGACGCCACCGGGGATGCCGAGAAGTGCGCCCGCCAGCGCGGGGAACACCTGCGCCACGGCCAGCCCGGTGGCGACCTGCCGGCGCGTCGCGCCCAGTGCCTGGGCGAGTGCCGATGAATGCCGTGTGTCCAGGGCCATCGCCCACGCTATGAAGATCGTGTTGACCGCGGCCAGGATGATGAGCATCACCGAAATGACCGTCGTCACCTGGTCAAGCCGGAGGTCTCGCGGGTTGTTCGGCGCGAGCAGCCCCTGGCTGGCGTCGGTGGCATGGACGACGAGCACGGCCACGATTCCGCTCGCGGTGATGGCAATGCTGAGCGCGCTCAGCACGAGCCGTCCCGGCCGGCGGGTGGCCAGGCGGGCACCGAGGAGCAGTAGCACCGGGAGGTGCGCGGAGAACGTTGTCATCCATGCCCGGCGGCGCGGGGTCCGCGCCGCGTCATCGAGCGCGCTGACCGTGCTGGTGCGCGCGGCGCGGATGGCCGGCACGAACGTCGCGGCAACCGCCACGCCGACCGCCATCGCCGCGACAAGGCCGATGGCGGCGGCGCCGGGCGGCGGCGCGCCGGGTGCGCCGACGAGGCCGGCGCCGGGCCCAGAGAGCAGCGGTGCGGCCAGCCAGCCAGCCAGCAGCCCGGCGCCAGCCGCGCACAGGGCGAGAAGAACGTGCTCGATGAGGAGCACTGTCGTGACGAATCCCGGCGTGCCCCCGACCGCCTTCAGCAGGCCGACGCGCCGGGTCTGCCCGGCCATCCGCCCGCCGACGAGCACGGCCACGCTGGCAACCGCGAGCAGGCCGAGCAGCCAGCTACCGGTGAGCAGGACAAGCTGCTCGATGGCGACCGTTTTCGCGTCCTCGTTCATGATGCTCTGCCACGACATCAGGTACGGGGCCGGGTACGCGTTGCCGGCATCATGCGAGTTCGCGAAGGCCGCCGCCTCAGCGGGGTTCTTGAGCTTGAGGTCGAGCAGGTAAGCGACGGGCTCGGCGGATACCCTGGCGACCTGCTCGGCGTCGGTTTCGGTGAGCCACACCAGGCCCGCGCTGTTGCCGTGGAGCTTCGGCCCCTCGTCGCAGCCGAGATAGCAGACATTCGGGTAGTTGGGGATGGCGGCGGTGACCGCGATCCCGGTCACGGGGAATGGGACTCCGCCCAGGCTGATCCGGTCACCGACGTGCAAGCCGAGGGCCTGGGCGAAGCCGCCTTCAATCACCGCCCCGCCGGGCCGCACCCAGCTGCCCTGGGTCAACTTCGGCTGGTCGACCGGCGACGGGGCCGCGCTGCGGCCCTGGACCTCGGCGACAGCCGTAAGGCCGTGAGACCGCAGGGGGGCCCAGGTGACGGGAAAGGGCCCGACGTGCGCGACGACGCCGGAGGCGTGCTCAAGCGGCGTCAGGTACGCGATGTCCGCGGGTTCAAGGGCATTCGGCGGACCGGGAGACTGCTGTGCCACCACGTCCGGGCCTACCGTCGCCGCCCGGGTCGCCGCGTACGGGTTGTCCGTCGCCCCGTGCAGGGCCAACCCGAGTGTCAGGGTGGTCGCCCCGGTGGCGATCGCGAGCAGCAGGAGGACGGCCTCGACGGGTCGATGCCGCAGGTCTTTGACCGTCAGCCGCCAGACGAGAAAGGCCTTGGCCATGACGTCAGCCCTCGATCCCTGCGAAGTCCGACGGGTTCGCCGCCGCCCCGCCGGTGGGCCTCGACTCGTTGACGAAGGCCCCGTCGCGCATGGAGATCACCCGGTCGGCGGTGGCGGCGACGCGCGTGTCATGGGTGACGATGACCAGCGTCGTCCCGGACGAGCGCAGGGTCCAGAAGAGCCGGAGAACGTCGAGGGTGGCCGCACTGTCGAGGTTGCCCGTCGGCTCGTCGGCGAGGACGACGTGCGGGTCGTTGACGAGCGCCCGGGCGATCGCGACGCGCTGGCGCTGGCCGCCGGACAGGGCCGAGGGCAGGTAGCCGGCCCGCCCGGCGAGCCCGACCCGGTCGAGCAGTTCGCTGGCCCGCCGCCGTGCCTGCCGCGGCGGCCCGCCGGCCAGCAGGGCCGGCAGTTCGACGTTCTCCCTCGCGGTGAGCTCGTCCATCAGGTGGAACGCCTGGAAGACCAGGCCCACCTGATCACGGCGCATCCGGGCGAGGGCGCGCTCGCCAAGCCGGTCGGTGCGCCGCCCGTTCAGCCACAGCTCACCGCCCGATGGCCGGTCGAGCCCGCAGAGCAGGTGCAACAGCGTCGACTTCCCGCAGCCGCTCGGCCCCGTCACCGCCAGTGTCTGGCCCCTGGCGACGTCAAGGTTGACCGCGGTGACGGCACGCACCAGGCCATCGCCCTTGCCGTACTCCTTGCGCAGCCCCCGCGCCCGCAGCAGCGGTTCCGCTCGTGTCATTGTGGTCATCAGGTGCAGTCCTTCCGTGTGCGGGCCGGCCCGCAGCAGGCCGGTCGTCACCGACGCTAAGAACCGGCGGCCCGGGCGCGACATACGACTAGACGGCGTCCTGGGTGTACCTAGGTACACCACCGTTTCCTGGTGCCTGGCGTCACTGCCGCACCGGCCGTCCGCGCGGCACACTGTGGGAAAGCGGTCACGGCGAACGGAGGACAGGCATGAGCAGGCAGTCGACGGTCCAGGGCCGTGCCTTGTGGCCGAACGTGCCGCTGGCGTGGCTCCGCCGACGGGTGACGGCCTGCGCCCGCGGGGTCGTGCTCGGCACGCTCGCGCTGGCCGAGGCGATCGTCGCGGTGCCGGCCGCGGTCGTCGCGGTGCTGGCCAGACTCAGGGTCGGCTGGGTGCTGATCAGGCCGGCGGTGCTGGCCGCGCGCCAGCTGGCCGGCCTGACCCGCCGGCTGGCCGACGAGTGGTGCGGCGTGCCGATCGCTGTGCCCTACCTTCCGCTGCCCGCCGGGACGGGCAGCGGCGAGCAGGCCACCTCCCGGCGGCGGCGCAAGTGGCTGCTCGACGACCCGGCGACCCAGCGTGACCTTTTGTGGCTGGTCGTGAATCCGCTCGTCGGCGCGGCGCTGGCCGGTGGGCCCGCCGCGGCGGTGGTGTATGGCATTTTCGGGTTGACTCTGCCCCACGGGTCGACACAGCTCGCCGGCGTCACGCCGCTTCCGATGTTCGGCATCCCGCTGGCGGTGGCCGGGTTTTGGGCCGCCCCGTGGCTGCTGCGCGGCTACGGCGAGTTCACTCGGTCGCTGCTGGCGCCGACACAGCAGGCCGAGCTGACGCGGCGGGTCCGCCACCTGGCACAGACCCGGACCGAGACTATCGACGCCGGCGCGGCCGAAGTGCGGCGGATCGAACGGGACCTGCACGACGGGGCGCAGGCACGGCTGGTGGCGATGGGCATGACACTGGACGCGGCGGGGCAGCTGATCGACACCAGCCCGGAGGCCGCGCGTGCGCTGCTGAACGAGGCCAGGGACAGCTCGGTCAACGCCCTGGCCGAACTGCGCAGCCTGATCCGCGGCATCCACCCCCCGGTGCTAGCCGACCGGGGACTGGCCGACGCGGTCCGCGCACTCGCACTTGACAACCCGCTGCGGGTGCGGGTGGCCAGCGAGCTGCCCGGCCGCCCGCCGGCCCCGGTGGAGTCGGCCGCCTACTTCACGGTCAGCGAACTGCTTGCCAATGTGTCCAAACACGCTTCGGCGGACCAGGTATGGATCGACATCAGGCACGATGGGGGGATGCTGAGGATCGGCGTCACCGACGACGGCCAGGGCGGTGCCAACCCGGACCGGGGCACCGGCCTGCACGGCATCGAGCGCCGCCTGGCGGCGTTCGATGGTGTCCTCGTCCTGAGCAGCCCGCCCGGCGGGCCCACCGTGGTGAACATGGAGATCCCGTGCGCGTTGTCATCGCCGAAGACCTCTTCCTGCTGAGGGACGGCCTGACCCGGATGCTCGAAGCACACGGCCTAGAGGTCGCGGCCGCTGTCGGCAACCCGGATGACTTCCTGGCGGCCGTGACCGCGCACAAGCCGGACGTGGCCGTGGTCGACGTCCGGATGCCGCCCGGCTACACCGACGAGGGCCTGCGCGCCGCGCTGGCCGCCCGCCGCGAGGTGCCTGGGCTGCCGGTCCTGGTGCTGTCGCAGTACGTCGAGCAGCTGTACGCCAGGGAACTGCTGGCCGACGGCAGCGGCGGGATCGGCTACCTGCTCAAGGACCGGGTGTTCGACAGCGCCCAGTTCGTCGACGCGGTGCGCCGGGTCGCGGCCGGCGGCACCGCGATGGACCAGGAAGTCATCGCCCGCCTCCTCACCCGCAATCGCGGCGGCCACGGCGCCATGGCCGCGCTCAGCGCGCGCGAGCGCGAGGTGCTCGCCCTGATGGCCGAGGGCCGTTCCAACGCCGCCATCGCCGCCCGGCTCGTGGTCAGCGAGCGCGCCGTGGCCAAGCACACCGCTTCTATCTTCCTCAAGCTCGGCCTGCAGCCCTCCGACGACGACAACCGCCGGGTGCGTGCGGTGCTCGCCTACCTGAACGACTGATCACACCGGGATAGCGGCTGACGGCGAGAACCACGGCGTTTGCTCTCAGCTAAGAGACTTCCGGCGGCACACAGTTGCCGGTTTCCGCGGCGCTGTCATGTCTCCGGAGGGTAAGGCCGTAGCGGTGTCCGGTGCCCGACTGACCATCGGTGCCCGAACGGATCGGTGAAGCCGCCCTGCTGGTGCGTTCCCCACGGGGCCTCGTGGTCGGCGAGGGGCTGGACGTCGGAGGCGCCGGCCCGGGCCGCCTGCTCGATGAGCTGGCCGGGGTCGTCGACGAAGACCTCGATCCGCGTGGTGGTCAGTCCCGCCTCGATCGGGCTCGGCTCGGTTTTCCGGCCCGGTACGGCCTCGTGGAGCATGAAGGGCGCACCGCGCAGGTGAAGCCCGGCGACGCTGCCGAGGTTCCACAGGTCGGCGGCGCCTAGTGCCGTCTTGTACCAGCTGACCGCTGCTGGAGTGTCGGGAACGATCAGCATCACTGACACGGATGCGCGACCGGTCTGGGGCATTGTCATGGCCTGCACCTCATTCGGCGTTCGCCCGCCCGTGTATCCGGGCGGCGCCGGCGGCGTTTTCCATCCCCGGCCGGCATCCAACACAACCGCGCGAGCCGATGGCAGCCCACCCGCCCGTACCGGTCCGCTCGCCGCCAGGGGCAGGCACGTCGTACACGACAGCGGATCCTCGACGCGGCGGCCACCGAATTCTCCTCCCGCGGATATGCCCCGACCACCATGGCGGCGGTCGCGGCGGCGGCCGGAGTGTCGGTGCCCGCTATCGAGCAGGCCTTCGGGACCAAGGCGAACCTGCTGAAGGCCGCTATCGACGTGGCCATCGCCGGTGACGACGAGCCGGTACCGGTCCTGCAGCGCCCGGCGGCGATGACCGCTGCGCTCGCACCGTCAGCCGAAGCGTTCCTGGCCGCGGTCAGCGCGGGCGTAGCCGATGCCGCTGAGCGTGCCGCCGGCCTGGTCCACGTCGCGCTCAAGGCGGCCGCCGGCGATCCCCGGCTCCGGCCCCTCGCCGGGCAACTGCGCGACAACCGGGCCGCGACGGCCGGCTGGATAGTCGACGGGCTCGCAGCGCGGGCGCCGCTACGACCCGGCATCGACCGCTCCTGCGCCGTCGACGTCGCGTGGCTGCTTATGGACCCCGCGGTATTCACCCGGCTGAGAATCGACCGCGGATGGAGCCGGCACCGGTTCCAGCAATGGTTCGCCGACAGCACCGCCCGGCTGCTGACCGATCGCCCAAAGCGCTCCGGGAGGGCGTCTTCTGATCCGTGAGTCGCCCACCCGCGCCACTGATGGCACGCCGGCCAAGGCGAATGCGGCATGCCGGTCCAGCCAGGGCGCGCGGGTACGGGCGTCGAGCGCGGCGCCCGTCGAGCGGCCGCTGGCAGCCGCTCGACGGCTTCGTGACGCGCTGGCTCAGGAGCCGCCGAGCGGGAATGTCGCGAGGCTGGCCCAGGGCGCGGGTGTGTCCCGGCCTGCGGCCCGCGGCCCGGCCCAGAGGGTCACCTCTGCCGCGGTGGCCGTGACCGGGAGGCCCGGCCGGACCAGGCCGGCTGCGGCGCGGAGGGCATCCGGGCCGCCGAGGTGGCCGATAGTGAGATGGGGGACCACGTCCTCGTGGACGCCGCCGTAGGGCGGGCAGGACGGGTAGGCGGCGCAGGCCAGCCCGGTCAGCGCGCGGAACGGGGCCTCGTCGGCTGGCCCGAGCCAGGCGACGTCGTCGCCGAACCAGCCGACCCGGTCCAGGGTGAACTCGAACGCGCGGAAACCGGAGAACAGGCGGGTAAGGTCGGACAGTTCCCCTGGGCCGATCCGTTCCGGCGGGAGGAACGGATACAGCACGGTCAGGTGCGCGGGCACGCCGTCACGCGCGCTGAGGTCCAGCCGGGCGCGGTGTGGCCCAACGAGCGGGTCGGCCGCGGGCGCCAGTATGAGCAGCGCGCTCTCAGACCCGTGCGTGTCGTCGCCATGGGGCATGCCGCGACAGTACACGCCGCAGGGGAACGGAACTCCCGGGAGCCGATGGCAGGCCGGCCGGGCCGGGTGTCTTGGGGCGGACTTACCCGCGGCTGCCCACAATGAGAGTCATGGCCGCTGCTGACGTTGAGAAGTTCCTGGTGGTCTTCGACCTGGGCTTACTCCGTCCAGTCGGCCGAGCCCGTCATTCGGCTCCGGCCTTTCCCGCCGAGACGTCCGCGAGTTCGAGAGCGATGACCGGCAGGCTGTTGAGGGGGGTGCCGATGGCCGCTTCGAGGATCGACCCGATTGACTTATACGCCCGCGGGTGCTTGTGTTCGTACGTCGCGAGCACCGCGGCGGCTTCCTCGGCGGTGAGAAGCCGCGCGACGGCCGGCGCTGCGCGGCGACTTCCTGCGTAGACGCGGACGTGCGGGTTGACGCGGACGTTGCGGACCCACTGTGCGCGATCGCCGAACGCGGAGGGCACCATGTAGGTGCCAGGTCGCGGACGGTCGATTACTTCCAGGACAACATGGCGCCGGGTGCCGGATTTCCGGCCAGTGTGCTCAAGCATCAGGAACCGGGATCCGAGTAGGAACCCAAGGCGTGCCCGGTATAGCCCGATGGGCGCGCGGACGAGCCAGCGGGTGTGCACCAGCCTGCTGGCCCAGGCCGCGAGGACGTTAGCCGTTGACGATCGCGATGATTCCGATGCAGACATGGTCTCGCCCCCGTTTGGTTCATGGTCGGCCCGGTTGCGTTCCCGTCAGGCCGTCCCGGTCGACGGAGGATCTCGCGCTCGCTGTCCATGGTCTCCTTACCGCGCTGTGTGATGCCACTCCCGGCGGTGGCCGACGTGGCCAGGTCCCTTGCCGACGGCGAGAGCAGGACGGCGTTGCCGTCAGCTCAGGGGCTGCTGGGCAGCACGGTTGCCGGTTTCCGCTGGCCGGGAGGCATGGGTACGCAGCGGTGCTGAGAACACCGTAACGGGTCTGAGACGTTCATTTCGGCATCGCGGCCGGCCTAGGCTCAGCGGCCGTCGAGAAGCTCGATGACTGGGGCGAAGTCCTGCAGAAACGCGGCGTTGACCGACGGGTAGCTGATCGCGAGGTCGTCGCGGCGGCGCAGCAGTTCGTCCGCCATCTGCCGCGGCGTGCCGCGCAGAATCCGCAGTGAGTCACGGGCGATCAGCGTGGCCATGTCTGTCCCCATGAACCGCAGCGCCCACGGGGGCGCATCGTCGCCGACGACAAAGACCGGGCTGACGAACTCAAGGTCATCCGCCCGGTCGGCGGCGAGCGCGCGCACGTCGTCGGCCAGCGCCCGGTACTCATCCCGGCTGGCCAGCGGCCCGGCGGAGAGCACGACGATGTCGGCCTTGGCCGCCGCGACGGCCCGGGACTTCGGTCCGCCTGCGGCCATCAGCACCGGGGTACGGCGGTCGCCGTCGAGCGCACGGAGCTCGTCGATGGTCTGCTCGGCCAAGGCGAGGCGCTGCCCGGCCGTGGTGGGCGCGTTGCCAAGCAGTTCCACGCCTCGCTCGGCCACCTGCGGCAGCCCGGCCCCGATGCCGAGCTCGAACCGTCCGCCGGTCAGCGCCGAGAGCGTGTGCGCGTCCCACGCGGTCAGCCGCGGCGCGCGCAGCGAGCTGGCGAGCACAAAGTTCCCGACATGCAAGGTGGTGGTCGCGCCGGCGGCCAGCGCCAAGGCGGGCATGGACGACAGCAACTGCAGGCCGTCGGGCATGAGCAGGGTCGAGTAGCCGAGCTGCTCCGCCCGCCTGGCGGTGCCGAGCCACTGCTCCCCATCGCTGGGCGTCGCCTGCGCCGCGAACCGGAACGACTTCGTCATACCGTCCACGCTAACGGAACTGAGTCGCTCCTCCGCAGTGCGCGCTACAGCTTGACCGGATCGCCGCCTGTTGGGGCGGCTGCCGCCTGGCGGCCTGGTCGCGCAGGCCACCAGACGGCCTCGCCGATGGTGAGCAGGGCAGCCGGGACCAGCACCGTGCGGACGAGCAGGGTATCGAGCAGGACGCCGATGGCCACGGCGGTCCCGACCTCGGTCAGGTAGACCGTGGGCTCTAGGACGAGGGCGGCGAAGGTGGCGGCGAGGACGACGCCTGCGGCCGTGATGACGCCTCCCGTGACGCTGAGCCCGCGCAGGGTGCCCTGCCGGCTGCCCACTTGCCGCGCTTCCTCCCTGATGCGGGCGACCAGGAAGATGTTGTAGTCGACGCCGAGCGCGGCCAGGAAGATGAAGATGTACACCGGGATCTGTGACTCGATGCCGGAATAGCCAAGGCCGTAGCGCCACAGCAGGTCCGACAGGCCGAACGAGGCCGCGAAGCTGAGTGCGGTGGTGGCGACCAGCACCAAGGGAGCGACGACCGACTGCAGGAGCAGGGCGATGACGACCAGGATCACGGCCAGCACCAGCGGTATGAGCACCAGGACATCGTGGGCGGACGCCTGGGTGATGTCGTACTGGACAGCCGGATCGCCGCCCACCAGCGTGCCCGGCGCGTCCCGGTCGAGCTGCTGGCGCAGGTCCACGATCACGGCGTGCCCGCTCGCCCCGTAGGGCGAGACTGACATGATGACGAGGTAGCTGGTGTAGCTCCCCACCGCGGCGGCCGAGAGCACCTCAGCGACGTTTGGCGTAGCCCGGGCCACCGCGGCGGCAGCCCCCGCCTGCCTCGGCGGGGCGAGGAGGTTAACGGGGTCGAGCAGGCCGGCCGGGAAGTGGTCATCGACCAGCTGCGCGCCGACCACGCTGCCGGGATTGCCCTTTACCTGGGCGAGGTTGCTGTTGTCGATGCGCAGGGCGGCAAGTCCGGCGCAGGCCGCGCCGAGCAGCACCACGGCGGCGAGCGCGACCCGGGCCGGGTGGCGGGCGACCCGGGTGCCGATGCCCGACCACAGGCGGGATTGCCCGCTTCCGGTCTGTCCGGCCACTGGGACGCGGGGCCAGAAGGCAGCCGGCCCGGCGACCAGAAGGAGGGCGGGCAGGAAGGTGGTCTGGGCGAGGAGGGCCGCGGCGATGCTGACGGCACCGACCGGGCCCAGGCCGTGCAGCGAGGCGGACTGCGCGGCCAGCAGGCAGATCATGGCGATGGCGACCGTGGCGGAGGATGCGAGCAGGGTCGGCAGGGTGCGGCGCAGCGCGGCGGCCATGGCGTCCTCGGTGGCGTCGTGGCGGCAAAGCTCTTCGCGGTAACGGTGGATAAGCAGCAGCGCGTAGTCGCTCGCGGCGCCGAAGACCAGCACGATCAAGATGTCGGACGACAGCGTGCTGACGGTGAGCCCGGCGCTGGCCAGGCCGTGGGCCCCGGCCTGGGCGACTTGGATGGCCGACACCGCGCTGAGCAGGGGAAAGAACCACAGTAGGGGGCTGCGGTAGACCACGAAGAAGACCAGCGCCACGATGACCAGCGCGGTGAGCTCCAGGATGGTCGTGGTCGGGGTGCCCTGGTCGGCGGTCACCGCGGCCGGCCCGGTCACCTCGACCTGCAGGCCGTCGCCCGCCCGGCTGGCCGGGCCGCCCACCACCTCGCGGATCGCCCGCACCGCGGCCGTGTCGGCACTGGCCTGGCTGTTCGCCGGCGCGGTGATGTTCGCCGTGAACAGCGCGGCCTGCCCGTCCGCTGACCGCTGGACCGGGCTGGGCACGCTGAGCCCGTTCACCTGCCCGGCCAGGCGCCCGACGGCGGCCCGGGCCGAGGTGACCGCGGCCATGTCGGTGACGGTCAGGCCCTTGCCGCGGGCGAATACGACAAACGCGGTGTCGGTCTGGGGTTGGCCCTGGCCCTGCCGGGACGCCTGCTGGAGTTCCAGCGCGATGACCCGCGTCGACGGGGCCGAGGCAGGCAGGTTGGCCGCGTTGCTGTCGTTGGTCACCTGGGACAGGCTGCTGGCGAGCGGGAACAGGAAAATGACGGCGATCAGCCAGGCGATCATCACTGGCCAGCGCAGCCGACGCAGCGTCCTGGCGAACCGGTCACCCGAGATCGGCCGCCTCGTTCGGCGGGCAACGGACATTTGACGGCTCCTTGGGTCGGTTTCCTGACCCAAACGATCGCGCGCGCCGGGGACCGAAGCGCCGGCCCGCCGGGTGGATCTGCCCGCGCCCGGGTGGAACTCCGGTGTGAGCCGCGGGGCGCGATCTCATACCAGAAGTCCACCCGCGGTCCGGTGACCCGGTGCCGCCGCGCTCCTACCGTCAGTCGTGCCTTTCGGCTATCAGCCGAACCGTCTTGGAGTGATAATGAAAATCGTGCTACGAGTCGCGAACATGGCTGTACGCGCCGCCCTGCTCGTTATCGTGGCATATATCAGCTTCACCCGGCCGTGGCCGGGTGACTGGCGGTTTGGCGTGGTGGTCGCCGCGGCTGCCGCGGCGACCGTCCAGCTTGTCCTGTGGGTACCCGCTGACCTCCCGACACGGGCCCGCCTTCGGTATGCGTTCCTGCTGCCGTATGCCCTCGCGGCCGTGACCATCACGTGCAGCATGGCCGCGGCCACGTCGATGGGCGGCGAGTTTGAGATACAGGCGGTTCTCGCCGCGCTGATGGCGGCAAGCGACACCAGCCTGGCTGCCGGGCTGGCCGTAGTAGGCCTGGGGATACTCGCGTGCGAGGTGATGGGGCTGCTTGGTACCGGCGCCACAACCACCCTCGAGCACCCCGCCATCCTGATCGTCACCTGGCTGGTCGGGCGTGACCTGCTCGCGCGCCAGGTGCAGGCCGAGCAGTCGGCGGCCTTGCTGGCCAAAGCGGATCAGCTCCGCGCGGAGCAGGCCAAGCTCGCGGAGGAGCAGGCCAAGGTGGCGGCGCTGGATGAGCGCGCCCGGATCGCCCGGGAGGTGCACGACGTGCTCGCTCACTCCCTCGGCGCGCTGGGCCTGCAGCTCCAGGCCGCTCAGGCCGTTCTCACCACGCAGCATGACGAGGCACGGGCGGCGGAGCTCCTGGCCCAGGCCCGGCGGCTCGCCACCGACGGGCTCCACGAGACCCGACGGGCCGTGCACGCCCTGCGCGGCGAGACCCGGCCGCTGGCGGACGGACTGGCGAAGCTCAGCGCGGAGCACCAGCGCCGTCACGGCGCCCGGGTGACCTTCGAAGTAAGCGGCGAGCCACGTTCGCTGCCGCCCGACGCCGGGCTGGCGCTGACCAGGACCGCGCAAGAGGCACTGGTCAACACGGCAAAGCACGCCCCGCACCAGCCCGTCGACATGCACCTCGACTATGCCGACGCCCACACCGGCCTCGCGGTGACCAACCACCTGGACGAGGACGCCCCAGAAGATCACGAACCCGAGCTGGCCACGGTCGACGGCGGGTACGGGCTGGCCGGGATGCGAGAACGGCTCCTCCTCGTCGGCGGCACGCTAAGCGCCGGGCGGAACGGCAGCGAGTGGATCGTCGTGGCGAGGATTCCCCGGTGACCGGACATCCCGACGTGCCCGCGCCGCTGCGCATCATCGTCGCCGACGACCAGGCAAGCGTGCGCGAAGGACTCGTGGTCCTGCTCGGCACGGTCCCCGAGATCGAGGTTGTCGCCTCCGCGGCCAATGGCGAGGAGGCCATCAGGCTCGTCGCCGAGAAGAGCCCCGACGCGATCCTCCTCGATCTGCACATGCCCGTGCTCGGCGGGATCGAGGCCACCCGCCGGCTGACCGAGCGGCACCCCAGCGTTGCCGTCGTGGTCCTGACGACCTACGTCGACGACTCGTCGGTCCTGGCCGCGCTCCAGGCGGGCGCGCGCAGCTACCTCACCAAGGACGCCGACTGCGCCGACATCGTCCAAGCGCTGCGGGGCGCGGCCACCGGCTTGTCGGTCATCGATCCCGCCGCCCGCGCCGCGCTGCTCGCGGCCGCGGCGTCCCGGCCGGAGAACCCGCCAGGGCAGAAGTTTCCCGAGAAACTGCCTGACGGGCTGACCCTGCGCGAGGCCGAGATCCTCTCCATGATCGCCCGAGGCATGACGAACCCCGATATCGCCGCCGAACTCTACATCAGCACGCAAACCATCAAGAGCCACATCAACCGGATCTTCGCCAAGACCGGATCGGCCAACCGCATCGACGCCATCCGCTACGCTCGCGACCACCGTCTCGCATAGCGGCCCTCGGAGCCGGTTCCGCTGGTCAGACGGCAGGAGACGGGTAACGTTGCCGGCAAGCCCGCTACGATGCACCCGGACGACCCGCCACCGAATACGGGATGCGGGTCCGTGGAGGCATCGAGCTGGCGGCGGGCAATCCTGTTGCTTAACTGTGGCTTCCCGCCCTTTCGGTCGTGCGCATTCCCGGCCGGCCGGTGATGCGCTGAAACTGCGGTAAGCCGGCCTTGGTATCTCGCGATCGCGTGAACGCTACTGGGGCAGCACTGGTAGCGAGAGCACGGTCCGGCAGTGGTCGATCTCGATGTCCACCGCCACAAGGGCGTCGGCGGTCGCGATCTGCTCGGCGGCGCCGGTGTTGCGGGCCCAGCGCGGGTGGGCGCCGCCGGCGACCTGGACGCGAAGGCGGTGACCAGCCCCGAAGCGGTGGGCGGTCGCGCTCATCGGAACCTCTATCTCGGTCCAGCCAGCGTCGTCGGCTGGCCGCGTGCCGTCCAGCCGCAGCAGCCCGTCGCAGATGTTCCACGACGTGCCGTTGGCGTCCACGTCGCATAGCCGGGCGAAGACGTCGAAATCCGGGTTGCTGCCGCGAACCCGCAGCCGGAGGCTGACCGGGCCGATGACCTCTCGCGGTTCACCGATGACCGGGCCGGTGAAGACGAGTACGTCGTCACGGACCTCTACTTTGTTGTTGTCCTTCGGGCCGAAGCCGTTGCCGTCCATGCGCGGACCGCCAACCGAAGGCGTCGGATTCTCCGGGTCGTATCGGAAGGATGACGTGCCGTCGCCAGGCGAATCCGCGAGAGTCCCGTCAGCGTGGAGATGCCACGACTGGGTGACGGCGGCTGGCGGCGGCCAGTCGGCCAGGTCGCGCCACCGTCCCTTGCCGCCGATCTCGCCGACGTGGACACGCACCGGGCGCCGCCGGGGTAGACGAACCCGTAGAAGTCGTCCGCGCTGACCTGGACTACCATCGCCTTGAGCTCCGGCGGCGGGTCTTTCGCCAGCGCCCACTGGGTGAAGCCGAGGTAGCTCGCGCCAATCGTGGCGAGCGAGCCGTTGAACCAGGGTTGCCCGCGCAGCCAGGCGACCGTCGCCTGGGCGTCGGCCGCTTCATCGACGAACGGCTCGCAGGTGCCGCCTGACCCGCCGGTTCCCCGAGTGCTCTGCAGCAGGACGTGGTAACCCTGCTCGGCGAACAGGCCGCCGTACATGAAGTCGTAGGGGAACCCGCGCCCGTACGGGGTGCGGACGAGCAGCGTGGGACATGGCTCGCCAGTCCGCGGGCTGTACCGGTCGGCGATCTGGTGTGTCCCGTCCGGCATCGGGATCTGGATACCCCTTTCTAGCCGCACCGCGTACGAGGGCGCAGGCAAGCCCTTACGGGACTGGCGCGTAAAGAACCTGACGTGCCGGGGCAGCTTGGCGGCTCGTCGGGCCCGCAGTTTCTCCTTCACGTCCAGCGCCATGGCGGGCTCCCCTCGCGCGGGTCATTTCGCGTACATCGTTCGCAAAATCAACCATACTAGATTGAGAACGACGATCGCAAAGGGGGAGGTAAGAAATGACGACGGTCGAAGAGCCGACAACGAGCATCTGGATGCGGCCTGAACGGTCCGCCATCGGCCGCCCCGCGCAGTGGAGCCGGACCGAGATCACCGAGGTCGCGCTGCGAGTCGCCGACGCCGACGGCCTTGATGCGGTCTCCATGCGGCGCGTAGCCGCCGAACTCGGCACCGGTGCGGCATCGCTGTACCGCTACGTCGAGACCCGCGTGGACCTGCTCGACCTGATGACCGACGCTACGGGCGCCGAGTACCAGCTCACTCCGTCGACCGGTGACTGGCTCGCGGACCTGATCGCCTTCGGGGAGCAGACCCGCGCAATCTTTCGCCGCCACCCATGGCTGGCGCGGCTCATCATGACTCGGCCGGTCATCGGCCCGAACGGAATTGGCCTGATCGAGCATTTCCTCACCTTGCTGCAAGGGCACCCGGCGGATATCGGAACGAAGATGGAGGCGTTCGGGATGCTGAACGGGATCACCGCGGCCCTCACGCTGCACGAGCAGGCGGACCCCCGCCTGCAGGCGCGCAACCTCGCCTACCTCGGCCACGCCCTCACTTCCGGCGCGCATCCGCGCCTAGCGGCGCTCTTGTCCCCGCAAGCACAGCTACCGCCCCCCGAAGAACTCGCTGATCGTTATCCAGACCTCATCGCCCGCGTCCTGACCGGGCTGCTCGGCCCCGCCTAGCCTGGCGAGCTCCGCGCGGACACCCGGCAGGCGGGTCGGCGGGTCCGGCCAGGCATCGCCGGGCCAACCAGGGCCGCCGCCCTGGGACGGCTTCGGCGTGATGTGCCTGTTCACCGCCATCGGGTACGCCATCGCCTTGACCCTGCTCAACCGCCGGGACGCAGGACGGCGGTCAGGACGCGGCGGGTGCCGCTGTCCGAGTTCGCGATCAGGTCCATGGCCAGCGGGGCGATGAGACCGGGCGGCTGGCTGAGTCTCTACTGCTGGCTACGTCGATCAGCAGCGGAGGTCACTGTGTCTGTGCTTCGGGTGCACAACCTGGTGGTGTCGCTTGACGGGTTCGCTACCGGCGAGGGGCAGTCGCTCGACGCGCCCTTCGGGCACGCGCAGCGGGCGTTTGAGGAGTGGTTCGAGAAGCTCAGGATCTGGCGCGGGCTGCAGCCCGACGGGAACCTCGGGCCGGACGAGGCGATCGCGTCGGGCTGGGGGACGGCGATCGGCGCGGAGATCATGGGCCGCAACAAGTTCCGGCCCACCGCGGGCCCCTGGCCCGAGGACGGCTGGCACGGCTGGTGGGGCGAAGACCCGCCGTTCCGCACGCCGTGCTTCGTGATGACGCACTTTGAGCGGGAACCGCTCACGGTCGGCGGCACCACCTTTTACTTCGTCAGCGGGACTCCAGAAGACGTGCTCGCCCGAGCGCGGGAGGCGGCGGGCGCGCTGGACGTGAGGCTCGGCGGCGGACCCACCACGGTCAACGAGTTCCTGCGGGCTGACCTGGTCGACTACCTGCATGTCGTGCTGGTCCCGGTCGTCCTTGGCCGCGGCGTCCGGCTCTGGGACGACCTTGAGGGGCTGCACGAGCGCTACGCACTTGAGACGGTCACCGTCCCCAGCGGTGCCACCCACTTGTTCTTCACGCGCTAACCTCCGCTATTCACTGGGTTTAGCTGTCAACGGGATGTGGGCCTGTGAGCTGGGGTTTCGCTGGCTGGGCTGTTGGTGGGGGTTCACCTTATGGGTGCGGATTGCGTGATGGGGAACGGCCTAGGGGCCGTCCGGTGAGCGGTGATCGCCTACTGCACCGGGACGACTCCGGACACCGGCTGGGCGGCGGGACCGGCCGCGGCGGCGCCGGCGTACCGCGCCGGGTGATGAGGGCCAGTCCCGGGCCTTCCGCTTGATCCGAATGCCTGCCGGATTCCCTGGGGGCACGTCTACCGGGTGCGGGGGATTTGCTTCTCCAGTTACTGGAAGAGCCAGACTGGCGCCATGGAGAATGAGAGACCTCTTCTGACGATCGGTGAGCTGGCCAGGCGGGTTGGCGTGCCGGTGCGCACCATCCGGTTCTGGTCGGATAGCGGCCTGGCGCCGCCGGCTTCGCGGACGGACGGCGACCGCAGGCTGTACGACGCGGCCTGCGTGGCCCGGCTGGAGCTGGTGACGACCCTGCGGGAGCTAGGCGTGAGCCTGGCCAGTGTGCGGAGCGTACTGGACGGCCAGGTCACCGCCGCAGCGGTGGCCGCCATCCACCTGGAGGCGCTGGACACGGAGATCAGGGCGCTGCGGCTGCGCCGGGCGGTCGTGGCCGCCGTGGTGAAGCGCTCTGCCGGCGGAACAGAGATGGGCATGATCAACAAGCTGGCACGACTGTCCGCGGCCGAGCGGCAACACATTATCGATGACTTCCTCGCGGAGGTGTTCGCCGGGCTGGACCCCAGCCCGGCCCGTTTCGCGCGCTGGGCCGCGGCGCCGGACCTGCCTGATGACCCCTCGGCCGAGCAGGTCGAAGCGTGGGTCGATCTCGCCGAGCTGGTAGCGGACGGGGATTTCCGCGAACAGGTCCGGCGGGTCGTCGCCGACGTCGGCATCCAGGTCCAGTCCGGCACCTGGCTGGCCGATGTCGATCGTGCGCAGGACGAGGCCGAGGCGGCCCGGCAGCGGGGAGTGCCGCCCG
>Ga0335075_10003208_pt1 | contig 26018 bp, 20 predicted proteins | sample Lox_Sample_24_FD_206723 | JGI IMG/M metagenome (GOLD analysis project Ga0335075, IMG submission 206723) | Soil microbial communities from Loxahatchee National Wildlife Refuge, Florida, United States - Lox_Sample_2.4 | ecosystem: Environmental > Terrestrial > Soil > Wetlands | place: USA...
CGCGGTGGCCTGATACCCGCTCACAGCCGGATCCCCGCGCCCGGCACGATCGCCGCCAACGGCAGCGCCCAGGGCGCGCTGCTGCTGTACAAGATGCAGGTCTTCTCGCTGGACAACCGGCCGTGGACGATCCACATCGTCGCTCCGAACGCCCCCTCGCAGACGGCCTCAGCGATCCTCGACGTCTAAAGATTCGCCTGCAGTCCCGCTTCGATCACTTCGCGCGCAACCGGCGCGGCCGTGGCGCCGCCGGCGCCGTCTTTGACCATCAGCACGCCCACCACGATGCGCGGAGCCAGCGCCGGGGCGAATGCCGCAAACCAGGCGTCGGTGCCGCTGGCTTCGCTGGCCGCGCTCGAACAGCCCCCGGTGGCATGGGATTCGCCCGAGCTGCCTTCTTTGGCGCCGCCTTCTTCGCTGCCGCCCGAGCACGAGCCCGGTGAGCCGACTTCGGCGGTGCCCGTCTTGCCCGCGACGGTGACTCCCGGGATTGCGGCTGCGGTGCCCGTGCCTTCGCGCACCACCCCGATCATCAGGCTCCTGACCATGTGCGCCACATTGACGCTCGTGGCCGTCGTGACCGTGTGGGGATGGGCGTCGAGCTCGAACGTGGGTTGCGGTCTGTGCCCGCCATCGGCGATCGTGGCCGCGACCGTGGCCATCTCGAGCGGACTGGCCTGCACCTCGCCCTGGCCGATCGCGGTCGAGCCGACATCCAGTTCGCCCTGGATCTGTGAGGCCGGCGGAAGCGTGCTTTCCGCCGCTCCGGGGATGCCGGGTGAATGGTTGAAGCCGTACCGTTCGGCCATCGCGACCAGTCGCGGTGCGCCCAGCCGGACCCCGAGCGGCGAGAACACCGAGTTGCACGAGACGGCGAACGCCAGTTCCAGCGAGCCCCCGCATTCCTCGCCGTTGGCGTTGCTCAGCTTGACCCCGTCGAGCGTGGCATAGGTCGCGTAGGGAAACACGGTGTGCGGCGTGGCGATTCCGGCCTGCAGGACACCGCTGACGGTCACCATCTTGAACGTCGAGCCCGGTGGTTGGACATCGTCGATGCCCAGGCCCGCGACCGCCAGGATCTGGCCGGTGCTCGGCTGCATCGCCACGACCCCACCGAGCTGACCGCCGAGCGCGGCCACCGCGGCGCGCTGAATCGCTGGAGAGATGGTCGTGCGCACAGTCGGCGCGGCGTGCGGTGTGGCGAGCGCGAGCACCCGATCGGGCCGGCCGGGACGTGTGCTGAGCGCCAGCAGTTCGCCTCCCGGCGTCCCGCGCAGGCTGCCGTCGAGCGCCTCCTCGATGCCGCTCACCCCGACGATCGCGTTCGCGGGGACGCCTTCGGCTTCAAGCTGTTGTGCGCGCGCGGCCGGTACGGGACCGACTTCGCCCAGCGCATCGACGGCGACCGCGCCCAGCGGCGAATCGCGCTGGCCGGCTTCGGTGGCCGCGCCTTCGCCCAGCACCGACCCGTCCCGCGCCAGCAGCGTCGCCCGTGTCGGCAGGGTCATCTTGCGGCCGAGCACCTCGCCCGGGTGCAGCCCCGGGAACTCGATCGAGCGCGACCACACCACCCCGCCGGGTTCGCCGCCGCTGGAACCGGCGATTCGCAGCGCAAACGCAAGTTGCAGCGTTCCGAACACGCGCGTGCGCACGCGCACCGGCACCGCCACCAGTCCGCCCGATGAGTCGCTGGGTGCGCCCGTGACCTGCAGGCGCGTGGCGGTGGCAGTCCGCAGCGCGTGCTCATAGTCGTCGGCCAGTCCCTGTGGAGTGATCGCCCGTTTCGAGGGGCCGTCGATGTCTTCGTACATCGCCGCGTAGTCCCCATGCGTCCAGGCGCTGACATAGCGCGCCGCCAGTGCGCTCGCCGCGTTTGGACCGTGCTCCGCGCCGACGATTGCCCCGACGATGAACGCCAGCGCCGCCAGCGCGATCACCGGACGCGCTCGCCTGGCGCGCTGCCGGTAGCGCTGGTCGCGCTGGCGAGCGGCGGGATTGCTTGTGCCGGAATGCTCCCGCGCGGACATCCTGTTCACAGTCGATCCCGGTTGCGAGCATGCACGCTGCGGAACGGTAGAACATGGTCTGGTGAATCCGCATATGCGTACGAGCGACGGTCGCGATCGGTGGATGGGCGCATGACGACGCTCGACTGGCTGATCGTCGCGTTCGCCGCGCTGCTGGCGGGATTTGGGTTCCGGCGGGGATTCATCGTGGGGGTGCTCTCGTTCGCTGGCTTTGCACTAGGTGCATTCATCGGAACGCGGCTCGGTCCTTTACTGCTATCGCGCGGATCGGCTTCGCCGTATGCGCCCGCGTTCGGGCTGATCGGCGCGCTGCTCGCCGGAGCGATCCTTGCGACCGGCCTGGAGGGCCTCGGCTTCAGGCTGCGCCGCAGCACGCTGATCGTGCCGGGTCTCGGTCTGCTCGACGGGCTGCTTGGGGCCGCGCTCGGCGCGGCCCTCGGCCTGGGCATCGTGTGGATCGTCGCGGCCGTCGCGGGCCAGACCTCGAATGACAGCCAGCTGCGCGCGGACATCCAGCGCTCGGTCATCCTGCGCGAGCTCAACCAGTTGCTGCCACCCTCGGGACCGATCCTGAACGCGCTCTCGCGCCTGGACCCGTTGCCCCAGGTGGCGGGCCCGACACCCGACGTACCGGCTCCGTTACCGCAGATCGGCCGGGCCGCGGGCGTGCGCGCGGATGCGCGCAGCGTCGTGCGCGTGCTCGGCACCGCCTGCGGGCTGGCGATCGAGGGCTCCGGCTGGGTGGCGCGGCCCGATGAGGTCATCACCAACGCGCACGTAATCGCCGGCGAGCAGGACACGACCGTCGAGGTCGAAGGTCAGCCGCCCGCCCTGCCCGCCGAAGCGATCGCGTTCAATCCGACCGTGGACCTCGCGGTGCTGCGCGTTCCCGGGCTGGGCGGCGTGCCGTCGCTGAGCCTCGTGCCCGAACCGGCGTCAGGTAGCGCGGGCGCGATCCTCGGCTATCCCGAGAACGGCCCGTATGACGTGCAGCCCGGGCGTATCGGACGCACCCAGACGGTGCTCACCGACAATGCCTACGGTCAGGGACCTGTCTCACGACTGCTGACCCCGCTGCGCGGGCTGGTGCGACCGGGCAACTCCGGCGGTCCGTTGGTTGACGCCGAAGGTGGGGTGCTCACGACGGTGTTCGCCGGCACCGTGGGCGGCGGTCCCGCCGGCGGTTACGGCGTCGCCAACGCGACGGTCGCGCAGATCCTGGCCGGCGTCGGCGCCGGTGTGGCGGCGGCGAGCACGGGGCCGTGCGCGCCCGGGTGAGTCTGCGTCCGGGTTGGGCGGGGCGGGAGATGGCCTGTCTGTTGTGAGGCGTTAACGCGCGCGCGTGTGTGTGTGCGTGCGCGTTACGGTCTATTTTTGGATGCGATCCTCGGCCTCCGGCAGGGTCGTTCGTCGCCGCCGTAGCGCCTCCAACGAGGCGCGCATCTGAGCAAGTTCGCCGAGCTCGAGCTCGGCTTCGCGCTCGGCGGAGCGGGCCGGCTGCCAGTCGAGCATCTCGGCGTCGCGGTCGCGGTAGAGATGTCCGACGAGCACGGCCAGCAGGCAGATCGCCAGCGGAACGCCGAGCACCATACCGAGGAAGTAGGCGTTCGTCATCGCGGCTCGATCACGCCCCCGCCGGTGCGGAGCGCGTGGTGACGCGCGGTGATGCGCAGGCCCTGCGGCTCGGTCCGCCGCTCATGGATCGATGTCTCATGGGGTGCCTCTGTCTCACGGACGCTGCTGAGTATAAGGCCGCCGAATGCGCGCACGGGCGGCGGGCGGTGTGGGTTCGCCACGTGCGCGCCGAGCACGATCGAAAGGGAAGGGCCCGGACCATGCCCGAAGACCTCGATCGCCGGTCCGAAAGGTTTCGGGCGTGGTGTCGTGAGCTTTGGTAGCGAACGCGTGGAAGAGACGGCGTCGGTGCAGCCATTCTTCGCTTCAGGCGGCAACCTGGAGTTCTTCGTAGACGGTACGACGCCGGTCTCGATCGAAATCCTCGCGATGGGCCACGTCGTCAGCTCCTCCCCGCCGTTCGGCTTGGAGGTGATCGGCGAAGTGCCGCTGATCGAAACGGTGCCCGGCGCGCTCGACGCGTCGTTTGAGGAAAGCCCTATCACGACCGGCGCTGCGTATAGGCAGGGCAAGAAGACGATCTCCTACGTCACGATCCCGAAGTGCTGCCCGCACGGCGGCTGGCCGGTGAAGGTGCAACTGAGCTTCTTCTGTGGCGCGACCGCGGAAGCCTCGTACACAATGCCGTGCCCCAGGAGGTAAACGGATGGACGGCAGACAGCCTGTGTATGCGTTGATACTCGATCGATCGCAAGGAGACCATCATGCCTGTTCATCTCATCGTCATGGCCCGCAGTCCTTGTCGACTGTCTGTCCATCATGAAAGTGCGCGCTCGTATGAGAGTCCGCGCTCGTGACTGATCGCGACGCCTCATCCTGGCCCAGCGAGCAGGTCGTCAGCGCGGCCCAGCAGGGCGATCCCCGCGCGATCGCGATACTCGTCTCCGGCTCGCACGAGCACGTCAAACGCTTCGCGTACACGCTCTGCTCGACGCCCGAGGACGCCGAGGATGCGGCGCAGGAGGCGCTGATCGTCATGTATCGCAAGATCGGGCCGTTGCGTGCCGCCGCCGCGCTCGCCTCGTGGATGTTTCAGATCGTGCGCAACGAGTGCATCCGCAGAACGCGACTGATGCTACGCCGACCGATCCCGGCCGCCACGACCGAGCCCTCCGCTGAAGACGTCGCCCTCGCGCGCCTGGAGATGCAGCGGATCGTCGATTGCGTCGCACGGCTTCCCCTCGATCAGCGCTCGGTCCTCGTGCTGCGCGACATCCAGGGCCTGTCCGGTGCGGCCACGGCACAGGCGCTGGGCCTCAGCCGCGCCGCGATGAAGTCGCGCCTGCACCGAGGTCGCGAGACCGTTCGCTCGCAACTCAGCACACCTGCGCCCGGCCTTGAAGATGCCGAGGGTGCCGGCGCCGACGATGCCTGACATCGAGCGAAGGATCATCGTGATCAAGTAGCGCCCAGTCCCCACCCGCTACGCTGACCGCCGTGTCCAAGACCCTGCTCATAGCCGAGAAGCCCTCCGTGGGGCAGGATCTGGCGCGCGTGCTGACCGGGCCGTTCCAGACGAAGGAGGGGTATCTGGAGGGGCCCGAGGACGTGATCACGTGGGCGGTCGGCCATCTGGTGCAGCTGGCCGAGCCCGACGAGTACGACGCTAAATACAAGAGCTGGCGGATGGACGACCTGCCGATCGTGCCCGAGCACTTCAAGCTCGTGGTCCGCGACGAACGCTCGCGCAAGCAGATGTCGGTCGTGACCGCCCAGCTCAAGCGCGACGACGTCGATCTGGTCGTCAACGCCTGCGATGCCGGACGCGAGGGCGAGCTGATATTCGCGTATCTGTACGAGAAGGCTAAGGGCAAAAAGCCCGTCAAGCGTCTGTGGCTGAGCTCGATGACGAACGCCGCGATGCGCGAGGCGCTGGCATCGCTGCGACCCCCGGAGGAACTGGTCTCGTTGGAGCAGGCCGCCAGATCGCGCTCGGAGGCGGACTGGATCGTCGGTATGAACTCCACCCGCGCGGCGACGATCCGTCTGCGCAGCTCATTCGACGGGGCGGTCTCCCTGGGGCGGGTGCAGACCCCGACGTTGGCGATCGTGGCCCGGCGCGAGGAGGAGATCAAAGCGTTCACACCAGAGCCCTACTGGCTGGTCGACGCGAGGTTCGAGGCCGATCCGCAGCGCACCTATCGCGGACGGTTTTACGCCGGCACCAAGCCCAGGATCCCGACCGAGGCCGAGGCGGCGGCGATCGTCGAGGCGTGCGAGAACTCCACGGCGACGATCTCGAAGCTGGAGAAGAAAGAGCAGCGCGAGCGCGCACCGATGCTGTATGACCTGACGACCCTGCAGCGCGAGGCCAACACCAGGTACGGGTTCTCCGCCAAACGCACGCTCGCGGCGGCGCAGCGCTGCTATGAGGAGCACAAGGCGCTCACCTACCCGCGGACCAACTCCAGGTACCTGACCAAAGACATGGTCGCTGAGATCAAGCCCACGGCCGAGCTGGTCGGCTCGCACAGGGAGTATGCGCAGGCCGCACGTTACGTAACCGGGCTCGACGTGCTGCCGCTCGCACGGGTCGTCAACGACGCGAAGGTGACCGACCACCACGCGATCATCCCGACCAAGTCCGAGCACGCCATCGACCGCATGGGTCCGGACGACAAACGCATCTACGACATGGTCGCGCGGCGGTTCCTGGCGGTGTTCCATCCCGAGGCCGTGTTCGAGAACACCCGCGTGGAGACCACCGTACCGGCGGCCGAGGGCGAGCGCGACGGGGGGTACGTGTTTCGCACGCGCGGCAAGCTGCTGCTGGTGCCGGGCTGGCGCGGGGTCTATGACGAGGTCTCGGCGGCAGGCGCCGGAAAAGCGAGCGGCAAAGAGGGCGACGAGGACGAGGACGCCGACCAGCAGCTACCGCGCCTAGAGCAGGACGAGCAGGTGCAGACGCGGGAGATCGCAAGCGCGCGCAAGGAAACCAAACCTCCGCGTCGCTACAGCGACGCCTCGCTGCTCGGCGCGATGGAGACCGCTGGCAAGCTGGTCGACGACGACGAGCTGCGCGAGGCGATGAAGGACTCGGGCATCGGCACGCCGGCGACCCGGGCGGCGATCATTGAGCGTCTGATCGCGGTCGGCTATATCGAGCGCGACGGACGCTCGCTGGTGGCCACCGAGAAGGGCGTGAACGTGATCAGGCTGCTGAACGAGCACGCGCTCACCTCGCCGGGACTGACCGGCGACTGGGAGAACCGGCTCGGCAAGATCGAGCGCGGAGAGGACTCGCGCGAGAAGTTCATGGCCGACATCGCAGGGTTCGCCAAAGAGACGATCGCCGAACTGGATGTGAAGCTCAAGGACGTGCGCATCCCGCGCGCGAATCTGGGCCCATGCCCGATCTGCGGGCACGAGATCATGGAAAACCGCAAGGGGTACTCGTGCTGGGCGCGCAATGACCCCGGCTGCGGATTCGTGATCTGGAAGAGCAAAGCCGGCAAGCAACTACCTGTCGAAGTCGCGCGCGAACTGATCAGGACCGGCTACACGGCGCGCGCGATCAGCGGGTTCAAAAGTCGTGCCGGACGCAACTTCAGAGCTCATCTCGCGCTCGAGCAGACCGAGGAGGGCAAATGGCGCGTCGAGTTCGACGAGCCGTGGGCCAAGGAGGGCGCCAAACCGCCGGACGCCGAGTCCGAGACCGAGTCCGAGTCCGCCGCTCCCGCGGATGCCGGGCAGGCGGCGAGCGCAGTCGAGGCACGCACTGCCGCCTAACGCACTGCCGCGCAGCGGACCCGCGCCGCTGCGCGATCCTCGGCTGCTTGCCGATCTGAGCGTGCGTCCGTGGTCTGCGTCATCGCTCGAGCTGTGGATCGCCTGCCCTGAGAAGTGGTTCATCGAGCGGATGCTGCGCCCGGAGAGTCCCGAGCCCGACCCCGAGCCGCTCGCGCGCGGCGGCCTGGCGCACGCGGCGCTGCGAGACACGCTGGAGGGACTGCGCGAGCGGACCGGTTCGGCGCGGCTCACACCGGCCCGGCTCGGACTTGCGCGTGAGCTGCTGGGGCAGGCGCTGGCCCGGCACGAGCACGAGCGCCCGCTCTCGGCCCGGCCCGAGCGCGTGCCGAGCGCCCGCCGGCGACTACAGGCCGACCTGGAGCGCTACCTCGCCTACGCGGCCGGCACCGCGACCGGAGGTCCTGGTGAGGACGGCCCGCTGGAGCCGGCGCATCTGGAGCTGGAGTTCGGGTTTGACGAGGAGGGTCTGCCGGCGCTGGACCTCGGCGGGGGCGTGCTGCTGCGCGGGCGGATCGACCGAATCGATCTGACCCCGGCGGGCGAGGCGGTCGTGTACGACTACAAGGGCGCGCGCGTCACGCCGGGCGCGCGCTGGATCGCGGACGGCAAGATCCAGCTCGCGCTGTACATGCGCGCGGCCGAACAGCTGCTCGGACTGCGAGTCATCGGGGGGATGTACCAGCCGCTCGGCGGCGCCGACCTGCGGGCGCGCGGGGTGCTGGACGCCACGGCGGGCGTGCAGCTGGACTGTGTGCGGACCGATCTGCTGGACTCCTCAGAGCTCGACGCGCTCATACGGGAAGCGATCGAGCTCGCGCGCGAAGCGGCTGCCGAGGCGGTCGCCGGTGCGATCCAGGCGCGGCCGCAGACGTGCAGCTATACCGGAGGCTGTGAGTACCCCGCGATCTGCAGGTGCGGGCGGTGACGCAATGAGGGTGCAGCGGCTGACGGGCTGGGAGCTGGCCGATCCCGAATCTGCTTACCAAGCGCCGGCTCCGGGCCCGGGCGAGACCGAGACCGAAATCGGGCCAGAGGATTCCCGCCTCGCGCCGGACGCGCGCCCGCCCACGCCCATGCTGAGGCTGACGCCCGAGCAGGAGCAAGCGATCGCTCGGCGCAGCGAGCCGCTGCTGCTGGCCGCGGGCGCGGGGAGCGGAAAGACCTCGGTGCTGGTCGAGCGATTCGTCAGGGCAGTGCGCGATGACGGGATCGCGCCGGGTCGAATCCTGGCGATCACGTTCACCGAGCGCGCGGCCGCCGAGCTTCAGCAGCGCGTACGCACGCGACTGATCGCGCTGGGTGAGACGGCGGCGGCACAGGCGATCGACGATGCGTATGTCGGTACGTTCCACGGATTCTGCGCGCGCGTGCTGCGCGCCCATGCGCGCGAGACCGGCTATCCGCCGGAGCTCGAGATTCTCGACGAGAGCCTTGCGGCGCGATTGCGCAGGCGGGCGTTTGCCGATGTGCTCGGCAGGTTTGTCGGCGATGAGCGGCCCGAGCGCAGCGCGGCGATCGACCTGATCGCCGCGTACACCGCCGACCGCGCACGGGCGACGGTGCTGGGCGTATACGCCGAGCTGCGCAGCCGCGGCCAGCGCTTCCCCCGGCTGCCCGAGCCGACGCTTGAGCACACATTGGCGCGCCAGCCGCAATTGAGCTCGCCGCAGGAGCTGCAGGCACAGCGAGCGCTGGATGAGGAGGGCGCGCGTGCGGTCGTGCTGTGGAACGAGCTGCTGGAGCGGTTCGCCGAGGGCTATGAAGCCGCCAAGCAGGCGCGCGGCGGCCTGGACTTCGACGATCTGGAGCTGCTCGCGAGCGAGCTGCTGAGCCGCGATGCCGATCTGCGTCGCGGCTGGGCGGAGCGGTTTGAGCTGCTGATGGTGGATGAGCTGCAGGACGTCAACCCCCGCCAGCTGGCGCTCGTGCGGGCGCTGGAGCGAGATAACCTGTTTACGGTCGGCGATGAGTGGCAGTCGATCTACGGGTTTCGCCACGCCGACGTCGGTCTGTTTCGCGCGCGCGATGCAGAGCTGGCCCCGCGCGGGCAGAGCCTGCGCTTGGCGCGCAACTTCCGCGGGCGTCCCGAGCTGCTGGAGGCAGTTAATGCCGTGTTCACGACCCGCTTCGGCGAGGCGTTCACGCCCCTGCGCGCGGGCCGCCGACCGTCGGAGATCGGCCGGCGAGCCGGCGAGCGCGAGACCCAAGCAGAGCCGGTGCTCGAGCTGCTGCTGACCGACAGGCGCGGTTACAGCCGCGAGCAGGCACGCCCCGGCAGCAGCGGATTGGCGGACTCCGGCGCCGTTCGCTGGCGCCAGGCGGAGGCGCAAGCGCTGGCGCGGCGGGTGGGTGAGCTGATCCGAGCCGGGCAGGCGAGCCCCGGTGGGGTGGCGGTGCTGCTGCGGGCGATGAGCGACATCGAGTGCTACGAGCAGGCCCTGCGCGAGCAGGGGCTGCGCACGATCTCCAGCGCCGGCGCGTTCTGGACGCGCCAGGAGGTGGCCGACATGCTGGCCTACCTGAGCGCGCTGGCGGACCCGCTCGATGAGCTGGCGCTGTACGGGGCGCTTGCCGCGCCACCGGTCGAGCTCTCGAGCGACGCGCTGGGATTGATCGCGCGGGCGGCGCGCGAGCAGGATCGCGGCGTGTGGGAGCTCGCCCGCGACCGCGCGGTCGGTGGCGATCGTGCGGCCGAGCTGTGCGCATGGCTCGAGCAGGAGCGGGCGCGAGCGCCCGAGCTGGAGCTGGCGGTGCTGCTGGAGCGAGCGATCGAGCACGGTGGGCACCGCGAGCGCCTGGCGGTGGGCGAGGACGGTCAGCGCCGGATCGCCAATCTGGGCAAGCTGGTCGAGCTGGCGGGGGCGTGGGAACGCAGCGAGGGACGCGATCTGCGCGGATTTCTGGACGAAGCCGCCTTCCAGCAGGGCGCCCGCGGCGGGTTTCTGGCGAATGCCGAAGCGATCGCCGAGCCGGACGCGACCCTCCCCGACGAAGCCCAGGACGCGGTGCGCTTGATCAGCGTGCATGCCGCCAAGGGATTGGAGTTCGATGTCGTATGTGTCGCCGACCTCGGGCGCGCGCCGAGCATGAGCGTGCCGGACCTGCTCGTGGCGGGCGGCGGGTCGCGGAGCGCGCTCGATCGGCGGATCGGAGTGCGATTGGTGAGCCTGGCCGATCCCGAGCCGCGACCGGCTCTAGACTTTGCCGAGTTGTCGCGGGAGCGGCGGGACGCCCAGGCCGAGGAGGAGGACAGGATCTTGTACGTCGCAATGACTCGCGCGCGCGAGCGGCTGCTGCTGAGCGGAGCGGTGGACTTCGCCAGCTGGCCGCGCGAGCGCCCCGGTGCTCCGCCGATCGCCTGGCTTGCCTGCGCTCTGGCGCCGGAGCTGCCCGCGCTGTGCGCCGATGCCGCGCACGACCCGGCGCCAATGCTGAACGTAACCGGAACCGACGTGCCGCTGCGTTGCTGGTTGGACCAACCCGAGACCGCCGCGTGAGCCATCCCGAGGGCCCGCCCGATCGTGAGCTGTTCGCCAAGGCCCGCGCGGGCGATACGCGCGCGCGCGAACTGCTGGTCGAGCGCTACCTGCCGCTGGCACGACGGCTGGCACGTCGCTATCAGCGCAGCGAGGAGCCGCTGGAGGACCTCGTCCAGGTCGCCTCGCTTGGCCTGCTGAAGGCGGTCGACCGCTACGACACCAGCCGGGACACCGCGTTCTCGAGCTTTGCGGTGCCGACGATCCTCGGCGAGCTCAGACGCCACTTCCGCGACCGCACCTGGTCGGTGCGGGTCCCGCGTGAGCTGCAGGAGCTGGCGCTGCGCGTCGACAAGATGGTTGTGGCCCTGTCCTCCCAGGCCGGCAGAGCGCCGACCGTTCCCGAGATCGCCAGCGCGATGAACGTCAGCGAGGAGCAGGTGCTCGATGCGTTGCAGGCGGCCGGGGCTTATCGCGCGGGCTCGCTCGATGCCCCGCGTTCGAGTGCGAGCGAGGATGCGCCCGGCGAGAGCGTGGCCAACGCGATCGGCACTGACGAGGGTGGATTCGAGCGGGCGGAGGAGCGCGCGACGCTGGGACCGATGCTCGCGCACATCACCGAGCGCGAGCGGCTTGTGCTGACGCTGCGGTTCGGCCAGGACATGACCCAGGCCGAGATCGGGGAGCGGATCGGGGTCTCCCAGATGCAGGTCTCACGATTGATCCGCCAGGCGCTCGCGCGGCTGCGGGAGGGTCTGGGCGAGGCTCCCCCGCCGGCTTCCTAGGCGAGAGCTCCGGCAGTAGCGCCGCCGCACATCCCCGATCGGCGAGGGGCTGGGTCGCTGCTCCCACGGGTTGACAGCGGCAGGGCAACGTCCGACACTGTGACGATGCCACGATCGATGTGGATGGGCACGCTCAACTTCGGCCTCGTATCGATGCCGGTGAAGTTGTACAGCGCGATAACCGACAAGAGCGTGCACTTCCACCAACTGCACGCCACCGATCACGCGCGCGTGATCCAGCGGCGCGTGTGCTCGGCAGACGGCGAGGAGGTGCCCTACGAGGACGTCGTCAAAGGCTATGAGCTGGCGCCGGAACGGTATGTGGTGATCGAGGACGCAGAGCTCGCGGCGCTCGCGCCGGAGGCGACGCGGACGATCGAAATCGAGGACTTCGTCGATATCGAGGCGATCGATCGGATCTACTTCGACAAGTCCTACTACGTCGTTCCCAACCGCGGTGGCGCGCGCTCGTATGAGCTGCTGCTGCATGCCATGCGCGACACCGGCAAGGTTGCGATCGCCAAGGTGGTGCTGCGTGCGCGCGAGCGGCTGGTGGCGGTGCATCCGCGTGAGGACGTCCTGATGATGAGCACCCTGACCTACGCGGATGAGGTCAACCCGGCGAGCGAGTTGCGCGAGCTCAGCGAGGAGCGTGAGGTGACCGTGGGCGAGCGCGAGCTCGAGGTCGCCCGCCGGCTCGTGCAGTCGCTGGCGGTGCCGTTTGAGGTCGATCGTTACAAAGACAACTATCGCGAGGCCGTGCTCGACCTGATCGATCGCAAGGCCGGCGGCGAGGAAATCGTGGTCGAGCCGCGCCCCACCGTGGAGGTGCTGCAGTCCCCGGACCTGATGGGCGCGCTACAAGCGAGCCTCGAACAGGTGCGCAAGCGTACCGGAGCCGATGGCAAGGGCGATGCCGATGGCAATAGCGATAGCAAGCCCAAGGCTCGCAAGCAGCCTGCCGCGACGAAAGCCACCGGCGCCAAAGCCGCCGCGACGAAGGCGCCCCGGAAGTCGCCGGCCAAGTCCAGCTGAGGCTCAGTCGAAGTCGAGCGTCAGCACCAGCTCCTCCCCGGCGCCATCCTGCGCGGGCTCGACACGACGGCTGTCGGAGAAGCGTTCGATCACGTTGCCGACGTCGGGCAGTCCGGAGTCCTCGATCAGCGCCGAAGCGCCGCCCGGGCCCAGCTCGGCGACTCGCAGCTCGATCGCATTGGTCTCGGGCGTGAGCGTGAACGAGATGTGACCGTCGCGCGAATAGGTGTGGGCGTGCGCGGAGATCGCGTCGCACAGGATCAGCGCATCGTCGAGCCGATCCAGCGGGCAGGCTGCGCGGGCGAGCACCATTGAGACCACGCGGGCCAGCACCGGCGCCGCCAGCGGGCCGTTGGCCACGCGCAACATCACCGGCCCGGATGGCTCGGGCGGCGAAGATGTCTCGGCAACGGGTTCGGACGCCGAAGCGTCCGGGTCTGGGGTCTCGCTCACATCGGTCTCGCCGGGTCGATCTGATGAGGGGCGCCGGACAGGGAGAAGGTCATGCGCACCTCGGTACGCTCGTGCTCGTTGCGTCCGAGCTCGACGGACTGGCTCAGCGAGGCGATCAGCGGCAGGCCGAGGCCGAGGCCGGGACTGCCGGGGTGGGGCGCGATCCCGGGACCGTCGTCGCGCACGACCACCGTGAGCTCGTCGTCATGCAGCGTGGCGTCGACCTCCAGCGGGCCGGGCTCGCGGCCGGCGTAGGCGTGGACAACCACATTGGAGCACGCCTCGGTGATCGCCAGGCGCATGTCTGACAGCAACTGCTCGTCTACCGCCAGCGCCTCACCGAGCGCGCCGAACGCGTGCCGTACCAAGGCGATGTTCTCTGCTTGGGCTGGGAGCGACAGCTCCATATCCGGCGTCATGCCAGCTCCTGAGGTCTACGGGATGCTCTCGTCATCGACAATGGTGCCCGAAACCGGGGATTCTCACACGCCGAGCATACGTGAGCCGGCTGTTCGAAGTCCGTGTGCGACCGGTTGGAGCCTCCGCGCACTGATACCCTTTCCGGCACCGCCTCAGGTGTCCACCCGTGCCCGCGCGGACGGTTCGCGCGGGATGCACTGCCCCCAGGGAGCACTTCCATGACTTCGCAAACCATGCAGCCGCCCAAGGCGCTCGGACTTTACGACCCTCGCTTCGAGCACGATGCGTGCGGCGTGGGCATGGTCGCGCGCCTGGACAACACGCCGACGCACGAGGTCATCGAGCGCGGGATCGCCGCGTTGCAGAACCTCGAGCACCGGGGCGCCTCCGGCGCGGATCCGTGCACGGGCGATGGCGCGGGCATCCTGTTGCAAATGCCCGATCGGCTGCTGCGTGCGGTGGTCGAGTTCGAGCTGCCGCCGGCGGGCGCCTACGGGGTGCTGATGTGCTTCCTGCCGGAAGATCCTCAGTCACGCGCGCGACTGCAGGAGCTACTCGAGCGGATCGTGCGCGAGGAGGGCCAGACTGTGCTCGGCTGGCGCGACGTGCCGGTGCGCCCCGAGCACACCGGCGAGGTCGCGGGCGCGTGCCGGCCCACGATTTGCCAGCTGTTCGTCGGCGCGGGCGCCCAGACCGGGGCCAATGCCCCTGCCGGCGCCGTTGCGAGCGCCGCCGGGTTCGACCAGGACGCGTTCGAGCGCAAGCTGTATGTGATCCGGCGCGTGTGCGAGCTGAGTCCCGAGGGCGCAGGGCTGTATGTTGCCTCCAGCTCATCGCGCACGCTCAACTACAAGGGCATGCTGATCTCATATCAGCTGGCCGAGTTCTATCCAGATCTCAAGGATGAGCGTTGCGCCAGCGCGCTCGCGCTCGTGCACTCGCGGTTCTCGACCAACACGTTCCCCAGCTGGGAGCTCGCGCACCCCTACCGGACGATCTGCCACAACGGCGAGATCAACACGGTGATGGGCAACGTCAACTGGATGCGCGCGCGCGAGTCGGAGCTGTCGAGCGAGCTGTTCGGCGAGGACCTGCAGAAGATCCTGCCGGTCGTCACCCCCGGCAACTCCGACTCGGCGACGTTCGACAACGTCATGGAGCTGCTGCTGCTCGCCGGACGATCGCCGGCGCACGCGGCGATGATGATGATCCCCGAGGCTTATCGCAACCGCGACGATCTGCCGCCCGAGCTGGTCGGCTTCTATGCCTACCACGCCTGCCTGATGGAGCCATGGGACGGCCCGGCGGCGGTCGCGTTCACCGACGGGCGGGTGGTCGGCGCCACGCTCGACCGTAACGGGCTGCGTCCGGGCCGCTGGGTGGAGACGGCCGATGGACACGTCGTGCTCGGCTCTGAGACCGGCATCCTCGACCTCGCGCCGTCTGAGATCGTGCGCCTGGGCAGGCTGCAGCCGGGCAAGCTGTTCCTCGTCGACCTGGAACGTGGCCGGATCGTCGAGGATGGCGAGGTCAAGCGCGAGGTCGCGACACGCAGGCCCTATCGCGAGTGGTTTCAGCGCAGCTCGGTCGCATTCGATGAGCTGAAGCCCTCCGAACAGGTGACGATCTCCGATCAGCCGCTGCCCCGCCGCCAGCGTGCGTTCGGTTATACCCAGGAGGATCTGCGCGTACTGCTGGGCCCGATGGCGCGCGACGGCGCGGAGCCGATCGGCTCGATGGGCAACGACATCTCGCTGGCGGTGCTCTCCGATCAGGCGCCGCCGCTGTTCTCCTACTTCAAGCAGCTGTTCGCCCAGGTCACAAACCCGCCGATCGACCCGATCCGCGAGGAAATCGTGATGAGCCTGGAGACGACCCTCGGCAGCGAGCGCAACCTGTTCGAGGAGACGCCCGAGCATGCTCACAAGCTCGTGCTGGAGCGCCCGATCCTGCTCAATCGCGAGCTGGAGACCCTGCGGCACGTCTCGCATGAGCTGTTTGCGGCGCGCACGATCGACATCACCTGGCCGGTCGCCGACGGTCCGGCCGGTATGGTCGCTGCCCTGGAGCGCGTCTGCGAGCAGGCGCACGACGCGATCGCGGCGGGCGTAAACATCATCGTCCTCTCCGACCGCTCGCTCGGTCCGCGCCGCGTGCCGATTCCATCATTGCTGGCGGTCGCCTCCGTCCATCACCACCTCGTGCGCGAGGGCACGCGGTTGCGGGTGGGAATCGTGCTGGAGTCGGGCGAGCCGCGCGAGGTGCATCACTTCGCGACGCTGATCGGCTACGGAGCGAGCGCGATCAACCCGTATCTGATGCTGGAGACGCTCGACGTGCTCGTCCTCAGCGGCCGGCTCACGCGCGCGGGCGATCCGGCGGCCGACGGCAAGGGTCCGCTGGGCACCGAGGAGGCTGCGCAGAACACGATCGCGGCGATCGGCAAAGGCCTGCTGAAGACGATCTCCAAGATGGGCATCTCCACGATCCAGTCCTACCGCGGGGCGCAGATCTTCGAGGCGGTCGGCCTCGATCGCGAGCTGATCGACCGGCACTTCACCGGCACCGCCTCACGTATCGGCGGCGTCGGGCTGGACGTGCTGGCCAGGGAGGCACTGGAGCGCCACGCGCGCGCATATCCAGTCCCCGAGGATGAGCTGCTGCCGGTCGGCGGGGTGTATGCATGGCGCCGCGACGGCGAGCACCACATGTGGAACCCCGAGACGATCGCGCTCGTACAGCAGGCCGTCCGCTCGGCCAACGGCAATGTCGCGGCGGCGCTCGAGGGCGAGGGCGAGGCCCTGGCCGAGGTGCGCTCCAGCGATGCATACGCGAAGTACACCGAGTACGCCCAGGCGATCAACGAGGACGCGGCGCGCAAGGCGACGCTGCGCGGTCTGCTGCAGTTCGCCACCGACGACGCACCGGGGCCGATCCCGCTGGAGGAAGTCGAGCCCGCGAGCGAGATCGTCAGGCGGTTCTGCACCGGCGCGATGAGCCTCGGGTCGATCTCGCGCGAGGCGCACGAGACCCTCGCGATCGCGATGAACCGGCTCGGCGGCCGCTCGAACACGGGCGAGGGCGGGGAGGACCCGGCGCGGTTTACGCCCGATGAGAACGGCGACCGGCGGCGCTCGGCGATCAAGCAGGTCGCCTCGGGTCGGTTCGGGGTGACGATCAACTATCTCGTCAACGCCGATGAGCTGCAGATCAAGATGGCCCAGGGCGCCAAGCCCGGCGAGGGCGGCCAGCTGCCGGGCGGCAAGGTCGACGCCTATATCGGCGCGATCCGTCACACCACGCCCGGCGTCGGTCTGATCTCGCCGCCGCCGCATCACGACATCTACTCGATCGAGGACCTCAAGCAGCTGATCTATGACCTGCGCTGCTCCAATCCAGACGCGCAGGTGTCGGTCAAGCTCGTCTCCGAGGTCGGCGTCGGCACGGTCGCCGCGGGCGTGTCCAAGGCAAACGCCGATCGCGTGCTGATCTCAGGCCACGACGGCGGCACGGGCGCCTCGCCGCTGTCCTCGATCCAGGCCGCCGGCATCCCCTGGGAGATCGGGCTGGCCGAGACTCAGCAGACGCTCCTGCTCAACGATCTGCGCTCGCGGATCGTCGTGCAGACAGACGGGCAGCTGAAGACCGGCCGCGACGTGGTGATCGCCGCGATGCTCGGGGCCGATGAGATGGGGTTCTCCACGGCGCCGCTGATCGCCACGGGTTGCATCATGATGCGTGCCTGCCACCTGAACACGTGCCCGGTCGGTATCGCCACCCAGGATCCGCGCCTGCGCGAGCGGTTCAGGGGCACGCCTGAGCATGTCGTCAATTTTTTCTTCTTCGTCGCCGAGGAGGTGCGCGAGATCCTCGCCTCGCTCGGCCTGCGCTCGCTGGATGAGGCGATCGGGCGCGTGGACCTGCTGCAGGCGCAGACAGCGATCGAGCACTGGAAGGCGCGTGGCGTGGACCTGACCCATCTGCTAACTCACATCGAGCTGGCAGAGGATGCGCCGCGCCGGCGCGTGCAGTCCCCGCCAAAGGTGCTCACCGACGCGCTGGACTGGGAGCTCGTCACTCGCTCGGCGGGCGCGATCGAGCGGGGCGAGCGCATCAAGTTCGCGATGCCGATCCGCAACGTGAACCGCTGCGTCGGCGGGATTCTCTCCAGCCACATCGCCCGCGCACATGGCGCGGCGGGGCTGCCCGAAGGCTCGATCGAGGTCGAGTTCGAGGGCTCGGCCGGGCAGAGCTTCGGCGGCTGGCTGGCGCCTGGTGTGACGTTCACGCTGCGCGGGGACGCCAACGACTACACCGGCAAGGGCCTGTCCGGGGGTGTGCTGGCGGTGCGCCCGCGTGAGGGCATGGCGCCACAGTTCATCGCCGAGGAGAACGTGATCGTCGGCAACACACTGCTCTACGGGGCGACCGCCGGCCGGGCGTTCATCCGCGGTCTCGCGGGCGAGCGCTTCGCCGTGCGTAACTCCGGGGCCAGCGCGGTCGTCGAGGGCGTCGGCGATCACGGCTGCGAGTACATGACCGGCGGGCGCGTGGTCGTGCTCGGTCCGACCGGGCGCAACTTCGCCGCCGGGATGAGCGGGGGGATCGCGTACGTGCTCGATGAGCACGGCATGTTTGCTGAGCGCTGCAACACGGGAATGGTCGGCCTGCAAGCGCCGAGCCCCGAGGACGCGACCGAGCTGAGGGCGCTCATCGTCGAGCACGCCGAGCGCACCGACTCGCCGGTCGCGGCTCGAGTGCTGGCCCAGTGGGACGGGCTGCTCGTAGCGGGCGCGTTCGTAAAGGTGATGCCCCACGACTACGCGCGCGTGCTGCGCGAACAGGCGGCCGAGGCCGAGTCAGACGGCTCATCGCCCGAGACGGCTCCCCCGGCGGTGGCGGCCTGATGGGCAAGCTGGGCGGGTTTCTGCAGATCGAGCGCCACGGGATTCCCTACCGGGACCCGCGCGAGCGCGCGCACGACTACCGCGAGTTCCTGATCGAGCGCCCGGTGAAGGAGCTGCGCGAGCAGGGCGCGCGTTGCATGGACTGCGGCGTTCCGTTCTGTCACAACGGCTGTCCGCTCGGCAACCTGATCCCCGACTGGAACGACCTCGTCTATCGCGACCGCTGGCAGGACGCGATCGTGCAACTGCATGCCACCAACAACTTCCCCGAGCTCACGGGCCGGCTGTGCCCGGCGCCGTGCGAGGCCGCGTGCGTACTGGAGATCCGCGAGAACGACGCGGTCACGATCAAACAGATCGAGCTCGCGATCATCGACCGCGCGTGGGCTGAGGGCTGGATCGCCCCCCAGCTGCCCCGGCACGAGACCGGGCAGGCGGTCGCGGTCGTCGGCTCCGGTCCGGCTGGCATGGCTGCCGCCCAGCAGCTGCGCCGCGCCGGGCATCGCGTGACGCTGTTCGAGCGCGACGAGGCCGCCGGTGGGCTCGCTCGCTTCGGGGTGCCCGACTTCAAGATCGAAAAGTCGATCGTCCAGCGGCGCGTCGATCAGCTGATCGCCGAGGGCGTGGAGCTGCGCTGTGGGGTTGACGTGGGCGGTGCGGGCGCCGGCGCGGTGAGCGTGCAGGAGCTGCGCGGCTCCTACGATGCGGTCGTGCTGGCCACCGGCTCGCGCGTCCCGCGCGACCTGCCCGTGCCCGGACGCGAGCTCGATGGCGTGCATTACGCGATGGACTACCTGTATCAGCGCAATCGCTGGGTTGCGCGCGAGCTCGGTCCCGCGCCGGATGCTCCCCAGCCGCCGGTCGAGCGCGAGATCAGCGCGACCGGGCGCGACGTGGTCGTGATCGGCGGCGGCGACACCGGCGCGGACTGCGTCGGCAACGCCCTGCGCGAGGGCGCGCGCTCGATTGTCCAGCTCGAGCTTCTGCCCGAGCCGCCTGCGCATCGGCCGGACGATCGCACGCCCTGGCCGGAGTGGCCGCTGAAGTACCGCATGAGCTACGCGATGGAGGAGGCGTTGACCGAGGGCGTGGGCGAGCAGGACTATTCGGTCACGACCACCCACTTCTCCGGTGGCTCCGACGGCCGGGTCGCGGCGCTGCACATCGCCCGGGCCGAGCCCGCGCCCCCGTTCGGCCCGGTCCCCGGCAGCGAGCGCGAGCTGCCCGCCCAGCTCGTGCTGCTGGCAATGGGGTTCCTGCACCCCGAACCTGGGTTGCTGGATCGGCTCGGGGTCGAAAAGGATCCGCGGGGAAACGTCAAGTCCGTGCGGCCATATACGACCTCGGTCGAGGGCGTGTTCGCTGCCGGCGATGCCCGTCGCGGACAGTCGCTGATCGTGTGGGCGATCAACGAGGGCCGTCAGTGCGCGCGGATGGTCGACCGCTATCTGGCCGGCGCATGCAACGGCTCAGCGGGCGAGGGCGCCGTGGAAGACCAGGGTGTATCTGGCCACGCCGACGCGGACGAGGGTCCCGAGGGGCCTCCGAGACATGTCGGACCTGGTGTGCCCGCGGGGTAGAACACCCCGGCCGGGTCGTCTACGCTAGATCGCATGCCGTCCACCGATCGCATGCGATCCACCGGCAGTTCGCTGTCCACAAACGGTTCGTCGTCGGCCAACGGGTCGATCGCCAAGGCCTGCATCATCGGCGCGGGTTCGTCGGGGATCGCCGCGGTCAAGGCGCTGCACGAGCGCTCGATCCCGTTCGACTGCTTCGAGGCCTCGGATCAGGTCGGCGGTAACTGGGTGTTCGGCAACCGCAACGGCATGTCGGCCGCGTATCGCGACCTGTTCATCAACGTCTCACGCGAGCGGATGGCTTACTCGGACTATCCGATGCCCACCAGCTATCCCGACTTTCCCCATCACACACACATCGCCGAGTACTTCAACGCCTACGTCGATCACTTCGGCCTGCGCGAGCTGATCACGTTCGACACGCGCGTCACACATGCCGCTCGCCGCGAGGACGGGGCGTGGGAGGTGAGCATCGACAGCGGCGAGACCCGCACGTATGACGCGTTGCTCGTCGCCAACGGCCACCACTGGGATCCGCGCTGGCCCGAACCCGCGTTCCCGGGCGCGGAGACGTTCGCCGGCGAGCAGCTGCACGCGCACGCCTATGTGGAGAACTCGATGTTCGCGGACCGTAACGTCGTCATCCTCGGCATGGGCAACTCCGCGATGGACATCGCCGTCGAGTCCTCCTACGTGGCTGCCCGCACCTACCTGTCGGCGCGTCACGGCGCCTGGATCATCCCCAAGTACGTGTTCGGCCGGCCGGTCGATCAGCTGCCGAACGATCCGCGCGTGCCGTTCCCGATCCGCCAGCGGATCATCCACCAGGTGATCAAGACCTACACCGGCAATCCCGAGAGCTACGGGCTGCCCAAGCCCGATCACAAGTTCGGGGAGGCCCATCCGACGGTCTCTGGGCGCATCCTCGACCGCATCGCGCACGGCACGATCACGCCCAAGCCGAACATCGCCTCGCTGGAGGGCGCGCAGGTGCGGTTCACCGACGGGACGCTCGTCGATGCCGATGTCGTCGTGTATTGCACGGGCTATCGCATCACGTTCCCGTTCTTCGACGAGGAGCTCGTCTCCGCTCCGGACAATCACATCGAGCTGTTCCGGCGCGTCGTCCATCCGGACATAGCCGGTCTGTACTTCATCGGCCTGCTCCAGCCGCTCGGCGCGATCATGCCGCTCGCCGAGGCTCAGAGCAGATGGGTTGGCGATCTGTTGCTCGGCGAGTACGCGCTGCCCTCGGCGGCGCAGATGCACGCGGACATCGCCGCCGACCAGGCCGCGATGCGCAAGCGGTATGTCGCCTCCAAGCGGCACACGATCCAGGTCGACTTCGACGACTACCTGCGCGACCTTGCGATCGAGCGACGCGCCGGCGCGCAGCGAGCCCGTGCCCACCTTCTGCCGGCATAACCGCTTCCTCGAGCGCTGTCCGATCTGCAGCCGCACGCTGCAGGGCGCTGAACCTGCCACCGGTGGTGGGCGGCGCGCAGCGCGCGGGGCGGGGGCCGGATCCGGCGCGGCCGGCGGTGTGGGTGGGACGCGCGGCGCATCCTCGACCGGCAGGCATCGTCGCTTGCCGGCCAATCCTCGATCGGCTGGCGGACGTGAGATGCGCGTCCGCCGCGAGGTTCGTGCGCAGGATGACGGTTACTCGAGCACGCTGGCGCCCGGACTGCACGCCTCCGGGGACGCCGCTCGCCTGGCCGAGGAGATCGCCTTCGCCAGCGCTCGCCTGCTGAGCATGCGCACTGCGCCCCCCGACCTGTTCGGCGAGATTCGTCGCCTCGCCGGCGAGGGTCAGCTCGAGCGCGCCACCTGGATGTGCTTTCTGACTGTCTACCTCTCGCCGCTGCAGACCGACGACCCGTTCGTGGGGATCCGCATGGCGCTGGAGCGTGAACGCGAACCTGAGCGTGGAGATGGGCACGGGGGCGATGGAGCGGATGCGGGCGAGGGTATGGGGGCGCATGAGCATCGGGTTCCCTCGCTGGAGGGCATACCGCTCGGACCGCGCACCTCCCACGATCGCGCGCGCGGTTCCGAGACGCTGCTTGCCTACAGGCATTGGGCCGAGCATGCCGGGTCTCAGGCGCAGGCATTCATCGGCGAAGGCTCCTGGTCCGCGCAGCGCCGGTTCGAGCGCGCGTTCGAGCGCCTCACGCTCCCCGGTCTGGGGCGCATGGGCCGCTATGAGCTGCTCGTGACGCTCGGCCGTCTGGGACTGTACGAGCTGGAGGCCGATTCGTTGCACCTGACCGCCGGGCGCGGCGCGGCGGGTCTCGAGGATCTCACGACGGTTGCGGCCAAGCGTGTCCTCGCGGTCGGCGATCCGATCTACCTCGAACGCCGCGCGCTCGCGTTTGCGCGGGAGCTGGCTATCCCCGTCGACGTACTCGATCTCGCGCTCGCCAACTGGGGCTCGGGCGAGCGCGCCACGCTCGGGTTCAAGGCCGACATGATCGACTCGCATACGCACGAGCGCGTGCGCGAAGCACTCGATCTGCCGCCGATCTCCGACTAGCAACGCGGCAAAAATGCCGTCCACCCCGGCGCCTACAGTCTGCTCAATGCCACTGTGCTTCATTGAGCCCCAGGACGCAATCCGCGTGATCGCCGAGTCGATCGGTCGCGAGGCCCGCCGCCAGCTTGTCGGCGAGGTCGTGCGCGCGTGGGTCGACGACATCCCCGACCAGGAGCTATCCGTTCACTACGCCCGCGCGATCGCCGATCTCGACGAGGACGACCTGCACCTGCTCGCGGCCTGGCACGCCTCGCTGGAGGTCGGTCAGCCGATTCCCAACACGGACTTCCTCGTCGGTGTGTTCCCGAGCCTCGGCGAGAACCGGCGCGAGGCGCTGAAGATCGCGGCCGGGTTTCGCGGCGAGGAAACGTTTCAGGCCGGCGTCTCCGAGGAGCAGGCCCTCGACACGGTGCTGCCGTGCCTGTCGCGCGAGCGGGCGATCGAGCTCGCGCATGAGTGCATCCAGCTGTATGCCTGGGACCGCCTCGGGTCAGATAACTAGACTGAGGGTCTATGCCCACAGTTGACGATGTGATGGATGCGCTGTCGAACGTGATCGACCCGGAGCTCGGGCTGGACTTCGTCGAGCTCGGCCTGATCTACGGCGTGGAGGTCGATGACGGCAACGTGCATGTCACATTCACGCTGACGACGCCCGGTTGCCCGATCGGCCCGCAGGTGACCGAACAGATCGAGGAATTCGTCGGCGAACTGGAGGGTGTACGCACGATCGACTCCGAGATGGTGTTCACGCCGCCGTGGTCGCCCGAGCTGATGTCCGAGGACGCGAAGTTCGCGTTGGGGTACTGAGCAGACTCAGGCGGGTGCGACGACCGTCTCGCGCGCGAGCGCAACGAGCGTGGCGAGCTCGGCGGCGATCGACTCGCCGATCGCATCGACGTCCGGGAGGGCGTCGTAGTCGCCCAGTAGCCCGAAGTTCATCTGGCCGTTGTAGGACATGATCGCGATCGCCAGGGCATGGCGTTCGGGCAGGAACGCGACCGGGTAGGCCGAGAGCATCTCCCGTCCGAGCACATACAGCGGGAACTGCGGTCCCGGGACGTTCGTCACGAGCAGGTTGAACAGGCGCGTGGAGAAGTTCAGACGCGAGGCCTGCGCGAGGATCGTCGGCGGCGCGAAGTTCTGCACGCCCGCGATCACCTCCGCGCCGAGCGCCTGCTTGGACTCCTTCAGGCCGTCCATCGCGTGCGCGACGAATCGCAGCCGCTGCACCGGATCGGCGATGTACACGGGCAACGGACCGCGCATCACGACGATCCGGTTGCCCATCTGATGGTGCTCGTCCTCGGCTCGCACCGAGACCGGCACGAGCGCGCGCAGCTCGACCCCCTCGGTGCGCAGTCCGCGCGAGATCAAAAACTGGCGCAGCGCGCCCGCGACGACCGTGAGCACGACGTCGTTGACGGTCCCGCCGAACGCATTCTTGACGAGCTTGAAGTCATCCAGCCTGCTGCCGACGCCGACGAACCGCCGGTGCGGGCCGATATGGACGTTCAACGGCGTCTCGGGCGCCGGGTTCAGGCCGGCCCAGACGATCTCGCCGATGCCCTCGGCCGCCTCGCGGGTGCGGGCCAATGCGCGATCGGGGTGGGCGAGCGCATCGAGGGCGCCCTCGGCCAGCTCGATCCCGGCGCGCACCGCTCCTCGCAGGCCGGCCGCGATCAGCTCCGGCGTGCCCGGTTCGGGGTGGGGGCGCCAGGCGCGCCCGGAGTGCTTGAGCGGCGGGGGTTCGGGGCTGAGGTCGAACAGGACCGTCGCCAGGTCGATCCCGGCGATGCCGTCGATCAGCGAGTGATGAGTCTTTGAGATCAGCGCGAACCGATCCTCGGCGAGCCCCTCGATCAGCCACATCTCCCACAGCGGCTTGGAGCGGTCCAGCTGCTGGGAGAAGATGCGGGCGGTCAGCGCGCACAGCTGATCCCATCCGCCCGGGGTCGGCAGCGCGGTGTGGCGCACGTGATAGTCGAGGTTGAAGCTCGGATCGTCGATCCACACCGGCCGTCCGCTGTCAAGCGCGGTGTGGGCGAGCTTGTGCCGGTAGCGCGGGACCAGGTGCAGGCGGCGGCGGATCTGTTCGAGAAACTCCTCCATTGGCGGCGGCGGGCCTTCGACGACCGTCAGCCCGCCCACATGCATGTGCGAATTCGGTCCCTCCTGGTGCAGGAACGAGGCATCGACCGGAGTCAGTCTGTCCAGGTGCTTTTGCGCCATCGCGGTCTAGCGTACCCGGCCGTCTTACAATGGGCAACGTGGCCGGCCCCGAGGCAAACACGATTGAGAAGCTGCTGCTCGCCGCCCCGCGCGGATACTGCGCGGGCGTGGACCGGGCAGTGGAGACGGTCGAACGCGCGCTGGACGCGCATGGCGCGCCCGTGTACGTGCGTAAGGAGATCGTCCACAACAAGCACGTCGTGCAGCGGCTGCGTAAGCGCGGCGCGGTGTTCGTCGAGGAGCAGACCGAAGTTCCCGAGGGTGCGCTGTGCGTGTTCTCCGCCCACGGCGTCGCCCCCAGCGTGCGTGCGGGCGCGCAGGAGCGGGGGCTGCGCACGATCGACGCGACCTGTCCGCTCGTGACGAAGGTCCATCGCGAGGCCGCTCGCTTCGCCGGGGGGGGCTACACGGTCGTGCTCGTCGGCCACGACGGCCACGAGGAGGTCGAAGGCACGATGGGCGAGGCGCCCGAGCAGATCGTGCTCGTGCAGAACGAGGCCGACGTCGATGCGCTGCAGGTCGAGGATCCCGAGCGGATCGCCTACGTCACCCAGACGACGCTCTCGGTCGACGAAACCGATTCGATCGTCGCGCGCCTGCGTGAACGGTTTCCGGCGATCTCAGGTCCCCGCACCGATGACATCTGCTACGCCACGACCAACCGCCAGACAGCCGTCAAGCGGCTCGCCGGCGACTGCGATCTGATGCTCGTGATCGGCTCGCGCAACTCCTCGAACTCTGTCCGCCTAGTCGAGGTCGCGCGCGACTGCGGCACCGAAGCCCACCTGATCGACAACGCCTCCGAAGTGCGTGAGGAGTGGCTCGCCGGGCGGCGCGTGGTCGGCATCTCCTCCGGGGCCAGCGCGCCCGAGAACCTGGTCGCAGAGCTCGTCGACTACTTCCGCGCCCGCGGCGTCCAGGACATCTCCGAGGTGGATGTGATCCGCGAGGACGTCCGCTTCATGTTGCCCAAGCCGGTACGTGACACCGCCACAGCTGCCACGGTCACAGCCACAGCTGCCACAGCCACCACGGGCGCGGCCTCCTGAGCCAGCGGCACTCGACACCTTGACGCGCACCCTGATCGTCTCCGACCTGCACCTTGGCGGGCTCTCCGGCGTCGATCTGCTGCGCCGGCCCGAGCTGCGCGAGCCACTGCTTGCAGAGCTCCAGAACATCGAC
>Ga0335075_10003210_pt1 | contig 26009 bp, 18 predicted proteins | sample Lox_Sample_24_FD_206723 | JGI IMG/M metagenome (GOLD analysis project Ga0335075, IMG submission 206723) | Soil microbial communities from Loxahatchee National Wildlife Refuge, Florida, United States - Lox_Sample_2.4 | ecosystem: Environmental > Terrestrial > Soil > Wetlands | place: USA...
GGAACAAAGGCACGCTGCCTGAGTGGCTGTTGGGCGGAGGGGTGCTGTTCCTGGTAACGGTCATAGCTCACCGCTCCAGGCGGTTCATCCTCGGCTTTTGGAAAAAGTGGTATTCTTTAACGGGCTGTTAAAGCTGAACCAGTTCAAGTGAAGGAGATCACCTTCGCAGCCATGAAATAAAAGATACAGATCGAGAGTTCCCGGTTTGTTTTTTAATTGGCATGTAACCGTCTTGAATTTTTCCCAACTGCCGGTGCGGCAAATTTTGCATTGACCCAGCAGCGGCCCGTCCGCAGAACCGGAATGAATTTCAATTGTCCCACTGTCGGCATTTCCATTGGCGAACCGCAATGACATTTTTGCGTTGGCGGGCATATTCATTACGTTGGGATAAACCAATTCTGTGCCGTTATGGATACTTCGGACTTCAAATCCGCCGTCAGGGCTCTCTTTTTGGATAATCCCTTCTCCGCGAAAATAATTTTCCGCCTGAATGGTGTTCCGGGCGTCATATTCGCCAACGCCGATGCGATTGATGTAAATCGGATCTATTTCGCCATTATCACGGAAGTGCACGTAGCTGATGATCGAGTCACGGTAACAGGCGCTCGTGCCGGGCCAGCTTTGGTCATTGCAGATGAAATACCATTGATTGTAGAGCTGAAAAAACGACCCATGCCGGTCCGGAAAAAAATACCCGCGCTGAGTCAGCCCTTTCTGAAAGACCGATTCAACGCGGTCCTCATGAATGATGTCGCCGATATAAGTGTAAGGGCCGTAAACGTTATCGGACATCGCATAAAAGCAACCCCACGAAAGATAATACTTGCCATTGTAGTCGAAGAGAAATGACTTATCATCCAGCTTGCCCGGTCCGTAAGGCCCCATCATGGGGGAAACCTTGAGTTTGCGCGGCTTCTCGGCCAGCGAAACCATGTCATCGTTTAGTCTGGCGATATAGTAATTCCAACATCCGAAGACTATATAGGTCGCACCATCGGGCTCTTGAAGAATCGCCGGGTCACGCGCGATGGTGGGAGTTGAGCCTTCAGCGATGAGCGGCTTGCCGATAGGGTCCCGCCATGGGCCGGCGGCCGTATCGCCGACCACGACGCCGATTTCTTTAGGGCCGCGGGAAAAGTAAAAATAGTATTTGCCCTCGTGCCGGATGGCATCGGTTGCCCAGCACTCGTTGGAAGGCTTTTTATAGTAAGTCTGTTCCGGCTTAAGCGTGGACACTTGTTTCCAGTGAACCAGATCGTCGGACTCCCACACCCACCAGTCGTGCATGATGAAACGTTTGCTGCCGGGAACGGCATCGTGCGTGGCATAAAGATAGGCGTGATTGTCATAGATGCGCACCTTTGGGTCGCACAGCCCCACGCCTTCAACAATAGGGTTAGCCGCGTCGAGCTGTGAAACAAATTCAAAGATACTGAACAAACACGCTAAGACAAGGCATCGATGCCCGAGGCAGCGTCTCACAGCAGACGTCAAAAATAAAATTGAGTTTGCCAACATTTTCATGGGTTCAGATTAGAAGGGCGCATTGGAGATTAAGAGCCAGCGGACACATCCGATTGCGGTGCCAGAAGGCCGGCCGTTTCGCGAAAAGGACATCCCCATTTGCGAACGAACGTTTCAATCAACGAATCGTGCCGGCTCGGACGCGAGGCAAATCATCCGAAGTGCCAGGGGGATCAGCCGGCAAAGTGACGCCACTTTGAAGTGTGGCGGGTGAAAGGGCGTTGTCAGCGACGATGGCGCTTCCGTGCCATGCCCAAAGCTCAACATGGCCGTCGGCAAAGGAAAAAGTGCAGGTGTTGCCGTGCCGGTCGCAGGGTAGATTCCACCAAGTGGGGGGATTTGGCGTATCAGAGTCATTTACCGGCCAAATTCCAAAGGCTCCCCCTCCACATTCAGGTCCGTTCATATCCACAAAGACGATCATTCCCGCGACTCCGCCGCTGCAACTAAGCTGGATTTGGCTGAATTTGGCCAGCGTTACAACGCCGTTCAACCCCGGGGAGCTGCCTTCGGTGTTTAACGGACCGGTTCCCCCCAAGGCGTAATCAATCGCGCACGTTCGCGTTTCCGGCACGTAACCATTGATCGTTATCCACGTATAGCCTTCCGCTTTCGCTGCTATCGCTTCGGTTGGCGTCACGGGGCCGACCAAATAGGTGTTCGCCGGGCAGGCGTAGATTTTTAGCTGCTGGTTATACTGATACAGCACCCCCGCCTTGATATTGTCCGGCGTCACATCCGAATAGGCGTTGCCTTGAATCCACGAGTTGGTAGTGAACGTGGGGGTAGTGTCGTTCAGTGGGAGAAAATCGTTGTTGTCACTCACATACATTGTGTAGCAAAGCTGCAGTTGCTTCATGTTATTCAAGCAATAGGCGGCCTGCGACCGCTGCTTGGCCTTGTCCAACACCGGAAGCAGAATCGCCGCCAGAATGGCGATAATTGCGATGACAACCAGGAGTTCAATGAGCGTGAAGGCGCCGCGGCGCGCCTTCACGTCCAAAGTTAATCCACTAATATTCAGGCTTTCCCTCCTTGATAAATCATCCGTAGCGCCTTGTGCTTTGGTGGATAAATATGTTGTTCTTTTAAGAATCCTTTTTCTCATTATTTTACGGATTATATATCAAGCGATAGAAGACGCAGCCGTTCGTCAGGTTGATCGGGATGATGACCTGATTCGTCGCAGTCGAGCCGCTCACGCTGATCCAATTGTTGTTTATCCCCACCGAGACGCTGTTGGTCTGCGCCTGTAACGTCCAGCCGGTGTGGTCCGTCGGCCAGCTTAATGTCAATTGATTGTTCGAGGCCGAGAACACAATATTCGTCGGGTTGGCATTAATGGCGGGCGTCACCACCAGATACAAGTCGCTATTGCTGATGGAAAGCGATGCCGCCGAATGGGCAGCGATGCCGCCGCCGCCGACCGTCACCGATGGCACCGTCCCCGCCACAGAGCCGGCCGTCCCGTTGCCAATCAGCTCGTAACTGCCGGCCACCAGGGCCGGGCCAGTGTTGTTGACATTGAATCCCGTCGTTGAAAGCAAGGTCAGTTGGCCGCCAGTGACAGTGAACGATGGTGTGCCCGATGCATACGTCAGCGAAACAGTTCCCGCCGCGTAGAAATTGCCCGTAAGCGTCGCCGTTGACGAGCTGTTGCTTAAGGTCTGGCTCGCACCGAGCAACAATATGTTTGTAAATAAGTTCACCGAGTTCGTATTTCGAAGAGAAGCCACGTTGAGAGTCGTGCCCCCGGCAAGGGTGATGCTTGGAGTGTTCGGGATGGTAGAGACGCCGCCGAGCGTCAAAGTGCTGCCGCCGCTGATGGTCGTCGGGCCAGTGTAGGTCAGGAGGCTGCTATTTGCCGTGGTGGTCCCCAATTGGAGCACCCCGCCCCCCGCCGTCCCCGCCACGTTCAACGCGAGGTAACCTCCAATACCGCCGTTGAATTGGTCAAAACTGCCGTTCGCAAAACTCGTGCCGTTACCCGACACGCTATACACAAAAAGCCCAGGGCTGTCGTAAGTCAGTGTGGACAAAGTATTAGGGTTGCTGTTGGTGATGAGGCCATCAGTCCCCCCGGCGGCGTTTGTCAGCCAGAATACTTCCTGGTTATAGCCGTTCAGGTCCATGGCGCAATTGCCAAACCTAAACGGGGCGTTCTCGGGCAAAGCGTTATTCACACCCAGTTGCACCACTCCAGAGGACACAAACTGAAACCCGCAGCTATTGCCGCTGCTATTAATTCTCCACGTGCCTGCGTTGTTGCCGTATTCCACCAGGACATTCGTATTCAATGTAAAAGTGCCGTTGATGATACCGTAGCTGCCGACGCTTCCTGCAAGCTGGAAGGCTCCCAGGAACTTACTGCCAAGCGGGGCGGTTATATTGCCGTTGATGACCAGCGTGCCGGAAGGCGGGTTAAGCAGCGAACCATTGGTATTGGGCGCAAGATAGGCGTCTTCGCTTACGCTTCCATCACCCGCCAGCGTGATTGGCCCGTTCCAGTAGTCGGTTCCTCCATTCCAGGTTGCGAGTTGCGGACGGCAGTTGGCGCCATTGGCGCCCACCTCCAACAAACCCACACTGGCCGGGATATTGATTGAAGTGGTGTTCGGCGTGGCCGAGTTGTTGGCCAGGTAAACTACGGGTGTCGTGCTGGAGGAAATGCCGCCAGCCAGCCGCAATTGTGAAGTGCCGTTCAGCGCATAGGTATTGGTAATATACACAGTACCGGGGGCAGTGTCCGTGGTCCCGACGTTAATGTTGCCGGTGAAGGAGTTGCTGCCGCCCAGCCATAACGTGCTGCCGGATGCGTTGGTCACAATTCCGGAGCCGGTGATATTGGTCATGACCATATTCACGCCGGACAAGAAGTATAGCGTGCCGTTGTTGGTGATGCCGCCAATCCCCAGAGTTCCGCCACCGCCCACAGCCAGCGTCGCCCCGCTGTTGACGGTCGTTGCGCCGTAAGAATTTGCGCCAGACAAGGCGAGCACGCCGCCGCCCGAGACTGTCAGGTTGCCAGAACCTGTAATCACTCCGTTATTGGTCAAAATAGTGGTTGCACTGGACACTGCCAGCGTGCCGCCATTGGCGTTGAGCGTCAGGCCGCGATTGATGCTGACACTTGGGCCGGTGTATTGCAATTGGCCCCCGTTGAAGACTATGTTGGTTGAGCCGGCGCTGGCTGCGCCGATAGGACTGTTAGAGCCGCCGATGGTCAAAATGGGAACGCTCACAATGCCGCCGCCAAACGTGGTAACTCCAGTGTAACTGTTCGTTGTTTGAATCGTCGTCGTGGCGCTGCCGGACACCGTCAGGCCGTTCGTGCCGCTGATGCCGCCAGGGCCAACGAAAGCGTAGTTCGTGTTGTTCGCGGAAATAGTAACCGGACCAGACACGAGCGTGCTGGGAACATTCACTACATTGGTCAAGCCAGTGTCGTCAAACGTGACAGCGGCGCCAATGTAGAACGGCGAATTGGCCAAGGTGATGGTGTTGAACCAGTTTGTACTCGCCGTGATGTCCCAATTTCCAGGGTCTCCAGGCGCGAGCCCGCGCCATGTGAGGTTAACGATCGCGCCAATCAAATCCACCGGCCCGGCATTGGTATAGGTATATCCATTAGCTGCATTGCTGACCCCGCAATAATAATAAGTTGAGCCAAGCGCTGCGATCGCATTATAAATGGCGTTGGTTGCATTGGCGATGGGTGTGCCGTTGGGCGGCATGCCTTGATACCATTGATAATAAACTGGCGTTACGCTGCCGGTAGTGGTCACCGTGAGGGGATAGCTTTGTCCTTCGGACGCGGTAGCAGTCTGGGGCAGTTGGGCAAACAGGCCGGAATTAATGGTCACAACCACTATGCTTGACATCGCTGCGCCCCATGCATTGGTTGCCTCCAGATAATAATTGTCGTTGGTCTGAACATCATTAATGACCAGTGATGGGCCGGTTTCTCCCGGTAAAGCATATCCTGTTTGAGCCGTGAGATTGGTTTCATACCATTGGTAAGCCGGCGCCGGATAGCCGTCTGCGGCCGCAGGCACCGTCAAGGTAAGGCCTTGATTCAAGTTGGTGCTGGCCAACGGCTCCTGGGTGATGGCCGGAGCAGAATCAGACCCGGTGGCCGGCAAACCATATTCCGTGGCGAAATAGTTTTGCATCGCCGCACAATCGTAGGCCGAAAGCGCCTGGCCAACAATCATGAGTTCCAAAATGTCGCCGGTCAGTCGTCCATTGTCATCTCCACGTGTGCCAATAAATACAGGTTGTCCGGCGTCAACGCTTTCCGACTCGAGGAAGCTGTTGTTCAACGGACCTGTTCCGCTGGGTATCCCGTTGAGGTAGTCACTAATCACGTTGCCGGACTCCGTCACCTCAAGAATCTGCGGAACGCCAATGGAAGGAACATTCGTAGCCGTGAACTGGCCGTAGGACGTCCCGTTGCCGCGATAGAGACGCTGCCCCTGGCTGTCATTTAAGACATAACATTCATAAGGAGCCGCTACGCTGCCAGACACTCCATCCTTTCCGACAATAAAGCCGTTCGAGGAGCCGTCGGCAGCGGCAAGCGTTGATGCGAAGCTCATCACCGCTAAGATGGACATGTTGTTGGTAAAATTATCAAGGGTCCCGGACGGGCTGGCATACATAACGGTTTCGTTAGTGGCCGTAAAACGGACCACCTGCTGGCCCAACGCATTCGTGGCAAGCAGCGGATCGTAAGGCAGGGATCCAAGCCCCGCAAAGTTATTTCCATTTCCGGACAGGTCCGGCCATGCATCCACACCGCCCGAACCGTCAAGGTCGGCGCCTGTAATGGTACTGGCCTTGACCCAAAGAGCGACCGTCGCCGGATAGACTCCGACCGCAAGATTGGTCGGGGATGGCGACATCGGAATGCCAAATTGATCTTCCACATTTTGAATCTGTAATGTGTAGGACGTGAGCGGATTCAAAGTGGACGTGGTCAAAACCACTTCATTCGAGCCGCCCATCACTGCAGAAATAATGCCGCCGCCAGGGCTCAATGAATAATTGGCGGTATCCGTAGCCGTGGCAGGATTCAGCACATCCGAGAAAGTGATGACGACATTGGTCTCGCTATTGGTTGGATTCCAAATCGGCACTCCCGCCGAGGTCACTGTCAGTTGGCTGGCTACCTGAACCACCTCGCTAGTGGCGGAATATGGCGCAACGTCGTTCGTCACCACCACAAAGTAATAGTCGTTCAAATTATTGTTGACTGTTAAAACATTGGAAGTTGAACCGGTCACGCCGCCGCCATCCGTTTCCATCGTCGCGCCGGTATAATTGGAAACCGTGTTGTAATACCATTGATAATACAGGGGAGGCGTGCCTCCGGCCGTTACACTGAACTGGACCGCGCCATTCGTCAGGTATGCCCCAGGCTGTGAGGAAATGTATGCTGGAGTCTGTATGGAGTTGTTCACCAGGGTCGCTCCATAGGTCATGGGCGGGTCATTGAAGTAAGTGCCAGCGTTGGTGAATGCCGCAAGGACGTTCGTTGACGCAGCTATAAAATTGTATTCGATGCAGTTCGCTCCGCCGGCGTCTATGTTGAGCGGATTGCCGGAGTAGGGCGTGTTGGTTCCATCGCCGTTGAAGCTGACATTTACTAATCTGGGGCTCGCTTCGCCAGACGCCCATTGCCGGTAATAAAAGCACAATGTATAGGAATCCCCCGGGGTCAGTCCGGTGAAGTTCGCAATGATGTAATCGTTGGTCGAGTCGTTGTTGCCTCCGCCGGGATAAATGATGTCCTCCAACATCAATTCCGTGTTGCCGTCAGCCTGGCCGCTTGGCGTGTCATTGGCTGCTGCGAGATTGTTGGTGCCGTATATGACACCCGGACTATTCGGACCGCTGGTCAGAGTAATGGCTCCGCCATAGTTGGTATCAACCACGTACGCGATGTTCGTAAAATTGTTTGCGACGGGGGCGCTAAAGTGGGTAAAGAGCACCCCGTTGATATTGAAACCGGCGGGGGTGCTATAATTCCCGAAATCAAAGGCGCACAAATAAGACTGCGCGGTGCTGATTCCCACGGCTTGGTCGGTGTTGTTTGCGGGCAGGCTCACCACGGTAATAGTGCCGGCGCGCATGGAGATGACCGGCAGGAGTGACAAGACCAGCAGGGCAAACGCTGTTGCTAACGTCTCCAATGATTTTGTTTTCATATCGGGATTTTGAGGGATTGGATTACGTCCAAATGTTCACACAATGGGATTGATTTTGTTTCTGATAAAATATGTACGAAACCGTCCGGCTGTCATTATCCCTAAATGGGGATAACAGCTGGAACTCAAACAGGAAGCAAACGCCCCATGCGAAAACGAATGGAGATTTTGGCCGGCGAAGGGCGATTCCTTGGTTGCCCCGAGCCGTAACCGTTCACTTCGCTCGTTCGTGTTGCTCGCAACCAACCCGACTGCATGGTTACGGTTGAGAAGACAGGTATTTCACCGCCGCTTCCGCGCGCGAGTGGACGTGCAGCTTCTTGTAAACGTTCTTAAGATAGGTATGAATGGTCTCAACGGTCAGGGACAATTTCACGGCAATTTCCTTGTTGGAATAGCCGTTAGCCAACAACATCAGCAGTTCGGTCTCTCGCGGCGAGAGACGAACCAACTCGTCCCTCGTTTTTGTCCGCTTCCGAAAAAAATCCGCAACTCGGCGGGCGATGCTGCTGGTCATCGGCACGCCGCCATGCAGCAGTTCCTGGAGCGCCGCGCGTAGTTTCACCGGATCGCCCTGTTTGAGAAGATAGCCATCGGCGCCGGCTTCCAGCGCCGGAAAAACCATCTCCTGGTCAGCTGAGGCTGTGAGAATCAGTATGCGGGCGTTCGGCACCAAAGCCTTGAGCCGCGCCGTGCATTCGATCCCCGACATACGCGGGAGGAAAATGTCCATCAGCACCAGATCGGGCTGCACAGGCGGGATTTGCTTAAGCGCCTCTTCGCCCGAAGCACAAACGCAAACGCACTTCAGGTCGGTGAACATTTCCAGCAATTGGATTAAACTTTCCTGCGTTTCCTGTTTGTCTTCGACCAACGCGATTTTATTGAAGTTTCGAGCTGGCTCGGATGTCGGCAACGGCATGGCGGGAAGCTGATTCATGGCGTGAGTTTTTCTGGACTGGCCGGCAGAATTTGAACCTGAGTAGACGGCCGGTGTCTCCAAAACTTCAGGCGGCGGCCGCTCGCCGTCCGTGGCGCCGTAAATTCAACGCGACATCCGGCCCCCGGCCGGCTCATAATGCGACAAACGCCGCCCGCTTCCGTGGCGCGCGTCATCATGTTGGAAAGACCATTGCCCGATCGCGCCGCTATTACCGGATCGAATCCATTGCCGTTGTCCTCAATTGTCACCACCATTTGCCCTTCCCGGCGTTGAATCCGCAAATATAGTTCGCTGGCGCCGGAATGTCGCAGCGCATTATTTAGAGCCTCCTTGATGCCAAGAAATAAATTCCGCCGGATTCTCAAATCACACTGAAGATCGGGCATCGTTTCATCCACATCAAAACGGCAACGAATGGGCGTTGCCGAGAGAAATGTTTCAGCATAATCGCAGACGTACGACCTGAAATCCCGAAAGGTGTCGCGCTGCGAATTGACCAGCCAGACGATGTCCTCCATGTCCATTGAAAGAGTGCGGGCTTTCGCGCAAACCTTGGCGACTTGCCTTCGTGCTTCCGAACCTTCAGTCAGTTTGCTCAGGGCCACCTCTCCGAACAGGACCAGTTGCGTCAAACCGCCGCTCAGATCATCGTGAATATCCCTGGCGATTCGGTTGCGTTCGACTTGAAGCGCATTGTGTACTTTGGATTGGCTCAGAAATTGAAGTAACAGATAAAGCCCAATAAAAATAAAAATCGCGCAGACCGCAAATAACATGAATTGAAATTGGCGAGTCTGCCAAAATGGCGCCGGTTTGGGGAGCGAGCCTCTAATATGAACCACCGCAGTCGGAATGGCATACCAGGGGCCCTGGCCGAGGCTTGCAATGAATGTCGCCGGCGGCCAATCATCCAGTGGCCGAGTTGCGGTCTGCCAGCCAGACACTGGCTTGGGAACGACACGCCACGTGGTGTCCGATCGGATCTGCAGTACCTGTCCGTCCGCCAATTTCAGTTGCAACCCGACAATCACGCCAGCCTTGTTGTTATCATTAAAACCTTCCACCGCGAGGACGTGAGTGCCCGGCTCCAATTTCCCGCTTAGATCATAGACGCTCACCGTTCTCCAATCGACGCCGTATCCGATTTCCTGCCCGTCCATCCAAACTGTGAAAGCATTATCCGCCGAGACACTGAGTTTTGCATGAACGACGGGATCTGACTGAGGGACTTGGAAAGCTTTCCAGAGCCAAATGGTTTGTTTGTCCAGCACTTGTTTAGCCCAAATCCAATAGCCCAGCCCATTCGTTGATTCTCTTACCGCCTGAAACGAAGCTCGTGTATGACCATAATCCACATAAATATTTGAACTATTGGTTTGAGCGCCCGTTGGAATGGTGCTTGTCTGTGCATTGGCTCCTGCGCAGGAAATGAGGAATGGTGCCCAAAAAACGACTCCGTGCTTCAGGAAAAATGACCTTGAAACATACTTGCTTAACCCTGGAAGGCGCAGCCGCACAAGCCGTAAAAGGTTAAATGCTTCGATTTTCCTCACGAGAAAACGAGCTTTTTGACGGTTCAATTTCTAATGTTCGTTCATATCAAAATAAACAATTAGTGACTTGTGTCAATTCTGGAATTTCAAATTTGATTCGCCGGCGCCCCTGGCCGCAATTTCCCGTTGTCTTTTTCCGTGAGACTTTCGAAACTCAGCAGGTTGAAAACGTTGCATAAATACCTGACCACGCAAGTCCTGGCGTCCCTGCTCTTGACGGTCACCGTGGTTACGTTCGTGCTCCTGATGGGTAACGTGCTCAAGGAAATCCTCAATCTCCTCATCGCCGGCCACGCGCGCCCGGCTATCGTTGCCGAAGCCGTTGTGTTGTTGATACCGTTTGTCTGGGTCTTTGCTTTGCCCATCGCTCTCCTCACCTCCACGCTGCTGGTCTTCGGCCGTTTCAGCGCCGACCAGGAACTCACCGCCGCCCGCGCCAGCGGCATCAGCCTGGTTTCATTGATTATGCCCATCCTCCTGTTGAGCCTTTTTTGCTGTGTCTTAAGCGCATGGTTCAGCATGGACCTCGGACCGCGCAGCCGCGTCGAATATACAGGTTTGCGCGCGGAACTGCTGGCAAACCTGGCCACCTTTCAATTGCCCGAAGGACGGTTCGTTAATATCTCCACCAATTACATCGTTTACACCGAAAAAACTCAGGGTCGCAAACTCGAAAATGTCATTATTCTCTGCGTTGGCCAAAACACTTATATCTCAGCGCCTCAAGCCAGCGTTTCTATCGACCAAACCAACCAACAGGTCATCCTGAATTTGCTCCAGGCGCGGATTGTGACCACGCCAACCAATGGCGCGAACCTCATTTCCTCCCTGGACAAATGGCCGATACCCATCAGCCTCAATAACCTCAAAAAACAGGGCCCGCCAGGCCCCAGCGACATGACGTTCCTTGACCTCCAAAACACGCTGTCCCAACTGTGCCAATTACAGCAACGAATCCCTCAAACCGTGTCAACGAATCAGACGCAGGCGGCGCTGGACGCCGCCCGCAAACTCCCGGAAGATATAGAGCAAATCCGCGTTGTCATGCAACGCCAGCTCGCCCTGGCCTTCGCGCCTTTTGGCTTTGCTCTCGTGGGAATTCCATTGGCAATCCGGGTGCAGCGCCGCGAGACAAACATCGGCGTGGCCGTCGCCCTCGCGCTCGTCCTGGTTTATTACGGCTTCGTCATTCTCGCCCAGCAATTGTCCACCCGTCCCGAATTTTATCCGCACCTCATCGTCTGGGCTCCAAACCTGATATTTCAGGCAGTCGGCGCAGTGCTCCTCTGGCGCGCAAATCGCGGAGTTTAATATTTTGGACAATCGGGTTTGTCCAGTTTTTGGAAACGGTTTTTCTTCGGCGCCCAATCGCTCGCCCAAAAATTTCTCCGCCGAATTTTTGGCTTGTGACTTGCTTAACACCGCCGCAATGACATCGTCTCTCGATTCAATTTATAAAAAAATGGCTGCAAGCGACAACCCCGAGCCGCGCTTGCCGGAGCCGGCTGCTCCATTCGATCCGGCAAAACATATGTCCCCAGTCATCGCCCACGAATTGAACAACATTCTGGCCATCGTCCAGGGCTACGCCGACCGTTTGATTTTGAAATATGCCGATGACAAGCCTCTGCACTCCCAATTGAAAATGATCACCGAGGCCGCCCGTCGCGCCGCCGCCATTGTCCGTGACGCCACCCCTCCCCCTGCGGGACCGTCCCCGGCGGCATCGCGGCATTCGCATCCCAAGCCCGAACCATCCCTGGCCTGATCCGCGTGGCAGGACAGAGCGCAACCGATCGTTCGCCGCGCACTTGTGTCCCTTGCGTCCCTTGCGCGCCAGAGTGATTTCTTTTGCTCACCCGTTCTCTTTCAAATATCCTATGGTTCAATTGCATGAAAATCTTCATTGACGGCAAATTTTATGGCGAACACGACGCAAAAATCTCCGTGTTTGACCATGGACTCCTTTACGGAGACGGCGTGTTCGAGGGCATCCGGGCCTATAATGCCCGCGTGTTCAGGCTAAAAGAGCACATTGACAGGCTCTTTTATTCCGCAAAAGCCATCTTATTGGACATTCCCATGTCGCGCGAAGAGATTTCCCAGGCTGTCATTGAGACGTGCCGCGCCAATAAAATTCGCAACGGTTACATTCGCCTCGTGGTCACCCGGGGCGTCGGGACCCTCGGCCTGAATCCCAAAAGTTGCAAAAAACCCTCCACCATTATAATCGCCGGGAAAGTCCAGCTTTATCCAGAGGAATTGTATGACCGGGGCATGGCCATCATCACCGTGCCAACGACCCGCAACTTGCACAGCGCGCTCAATCCAGCCATCAAATCATTGAACTACCTCAATAATATCCTCGCCAAAATCGAGGCCAATAATTCCGGTTTCGAAGAAGCAATAATGCTCAATGCCGAGGGATATGTCGCCGAATGCACCGCCGACAACCTCTTCATTATCAAAAGTGGGGAATTGTTCACACCGCCGCTCTCCGCCGGCGCGCTCTACGGCATCACGCGCCAGACGGTCATCGAATTGGCCGTGCAGGATGGCATGAAAGTGTGCGAACCAAACCTGACACGGTACGATATATACAATGCTGACGAATGCTTCCTGACCGGCACCGGAGCCGAAATCATGCCCGTCATCAGGGTTGACGGACGCACCATCGGAACCGGCAAATCAGGTCGCATCACGCGCAAACTGGAGGAAAACTATCGCGCCTTGACCGATACATCGGGCGATCCCATTTGATTTCAGCCGCCAATTTCAATTTCACTCGCTTTTTGGCCCTTTACGTTGTACAATTGAATAGTTCGAGAATAACGAACGATATTTAAATGCAGTGTTCCATTTGCAAAGAAAAACCGGCCTCGGTGCATCTTACCCAGATCGTAGGGGAAAAGATGCAAAAGCTGGATTTGTGTGAAGAATGCGCCAAAGCCAAAGGCCTCAATGACCCGGGCGGCTTCGCCCTGGCCGACCTGATGCTCGGCCTGGGAGCCTCCCAGGAAATCGAGCAGGCCGCAGGCGGCGCAGACTTGCGGTGTTCTCGTTGCGGTTTCACCCAGGCCGATTTCAAGAAATCCGGCCGGCTCGGCTGCCCCGAGTGTTACAAAACCTTTTCCGAAGGCCTCGGCGGCTTGCTCAAAACCATGCACAAAGGCACCCGCCACGTTGGCAAAGCCCCGGAAACCCAGCGCGCTTCCACCGAAAATGCAGACCGCCTCAAGGCTCTCCAAAAGAAATTGGAAAAGGCTATCGAAGCGGAAAATTTCGAGGAAGCCGCCCAGTTGCGTGATGAAATCCGGCAGATGGCTGAACGCTCGATCGCGCCCAAATCTTTCACGAGGTAACGCTGTGGCAACGCATGGTATAAGGTAAATATGCGCGATCTTCACGCCTTCCTCTCGCCGCCTGCCGAAACGGCCCGCCGTCACGGTCCGCACGATCGCATCGTCATGTCCAGCCGCGTGCGCCTGGCCCGCAACTTGAAAGACGCCGCCTTTCCTGGCTGGGCCAAAAAAACCGAACGCGTCCGCATTCTCGACACCGTCCGGCCCGCCGTCGAAAGCATTCCGGAAATGAAAGACGCCTTCTCCGAGGCGATGGACAATATCGCCGCCCTGGACAAGCAGATTTTGGTCGAGCGTCACCTCATCAGCCGCGAACATGCCGCAAAACAAGCCGGCAGCGGCCTCGTCCTGAACCACGAAGAAACCTTCTCGGTCATGATCAACGAGGAGGACCATCTGCGCATGCAGGCCCTCCGCCCCGGCCTGCAATTAAGACAGGCATGGAATGCCATTGACACTTTTGATTCCGCCCTCGAGAAAAAACTCGACTACGCCTTTGACTCCGACCTCGGCTACCTGACTGCCTGCCCCACAAACCTCGGCACCGGAATTCGCGTCAGCGCCATGCTGCATTTGCCCGGTCTCGTCCTGGGCGAACAAATCAATCCCATCATCCAATCCGTCAACAAGCTCGGCCTCGCCGTCCGCGGCTTGTACGGCGAAGGCACCGAAGCCCTCGGAAATGTCTTCCAGGTCTCAAACCAAATGACCCTGGGCGAAAACGAGTCGGCCATTGTCGAACGCCTGGAAAAAGTCCTGGCCCAAATCATCGAGCACGAAGAAAATGCGCGCCAAATCCTCCTCGAGAAAAAACCCAAAACGGTTTACAACCACATCGGGCGCGCCTATGGCATCCTGGCAAATGCCCACAGCATTTCGTCCAAGGAAACCATGAATCTCCTCTCCCTCCTGCGATTGGGAGTCGATCTCAGCCTTTTCCCGGGAGTCGAACGCTCCCTCGTGGACGAATTATTTCTGATCACCCAGCCCGCGCATCTGCAGAAACAATTCTCCGATAAACTCTCCGCCGAAGAACGCGATTTAATGCGGGCCGATATGGTGCGCGACCGCCTCAAAAACGTCAGCCGCCCCGTGGTAAAAGCGCGTCCCCCAAACACGTCAAATTAGGTTCGTTGAAGCGTTGAAGCGGTTTTGTCCCGATAGGGACGATTGGAAATAGCCCGGCGTTTCAACGCCGGGTTTTGCATCGAATAATCAAAGTCCCGAAGGGACGGCTGGCTTTTTACCTCCACCAAAAAATGACGCCCATCGACCGTTTCAACGTTTCAACGAACCCTCAATACACCTTCCTGAGGTTCGAAGGCAAAATCCCCAACTCATCACGATACTTCGCCACAGTGCGCCGGGCGATCGTGATCCCCTTTTCAGAAAGCATTTTCACAACCTCCTGGTCGGATAACGGCTTTCCGGCATCCTCGTTTTTGAAAATTTCGGCAATCATGTCCTTCACGCTCGTGTTGGACACGCCGTCCCCGCTGGCGGTCTGAAGTCCGGCGGTAAAGAAAAACCTCATTTCAAAAATGCCCTGCGGAGTCTGCATGTATTTTCCTGAAACCGCCCGGCTCACGGTCGTTTCATGCACCCCCACCACTTCCGCAATTTGTGCCATCGTCATCGGCTTCAGGCACGAAACCCCTTTCTCCATAAATTCACGCTGCCGTTTCACAATTTCCTTCGCTATGTTCAGGATCGTCTGCTGCCGCTGGTGCAGACTCTTGATGAGAAATTTCCCGGCCCGAATCTTTTCACGAATATAGTTTTTCACCTCGCTGGAATTTTCCCCCTGCGCCATCAGGTCCTTGTACACATTGCTGATTCGCAAATGCGGAATATACTCGTCATTGGTCGTGACAATAAAGTCCTCGCCGCTCTTTTGCACAAAGACTTCCGGCAACACGAATTGGTCGCTGTCCGGCAAAAAGGCGCGCCCCGGACGCGGCTCCAGCCGGGCAATCTTGGAAAGCGACTCCTGCACCTCGACAATGCTCCGGTTGGTCCCGCGCGCAATTTCCGGGATGCGCCGCTTGCCCAGCGCCTCCATAAAGTCGCGCACAATCGCGTATTCCAGCGAATCCTGGTGCCGCGCGCGCTCCAGTTGCAGCATCAGGCATTCGCGCAAATCGCGCGCCCCGATTCCGGGAGGATCAAAAGACTGGATGATTTTGAGAACGCTGGAAATTTTTTCAACCGGCTGCTCCGTCGATGCCGCAATTTCCTCAACCGTCGCCTTCAAATACCCGTAATCGTCTATATTCCCAATGATCGTTTCGGCCAGCGCCCGCTGCTCGTCGTCCAGGTCCGTTTCCCGGACCTGCTCCATTAAAAATTCCGCCAGCGACGTTCCCGCCGTCAGCGAGTCAAACATGAACTGCCGTTTCTCCTCATCCTCCGTCGATTGGCGAATCGGCACATTCGTCTGCGAAAAATGGTCACGCCATTCCTGGTCCAGTTGGACGAGCTTTTCAAACTCAGCCTGAAAGTCGTCCACCGGCTCGTTTCCGCCTTTTTCCATTGCCCCGTCAAATACCGGTTCTTCCGCGTGTTCCGCCGGCGTTTCCGCTTCGTCGTCGCCGGTCTTCTCGCGCAATTCCGTATCCGCCGACGCCACTTCCTCGAGCACGGGGTTCTGTTCCATTTCGTGCTCCACCAGCGCCTTCAATTCGAGAGTCGGCGCCTGGAGCAGTGCCAGCGACTGCTGCAATTGCGGCGCCAGGACCAGCGATTGCGTCAACCGCTGCGACAATTGTAAACCTTGAGCCATGTGTCTCATTGTAATCCAGTTCCACTAAATGACAAGAATATTGGCGAGGAAAAACTGGATTTTTCATGGCCGCGATTGCATCTTATTTATGATGAAATTGATTCTCTCAACTCACAACGTCACCCTCACCAAAACCCTCGAAGATCGCGTCGTGAGGAAGCTCGAACAGCTCGACCACCTCGATGGCCGGGCCATTGACGCCCGCGTCACTCTCGAACATGACCACCGCCGTATGCCCGAACGCCAATTCAATTGCTCCATGCAGATTGCCATGCGCGGTCCCGACCTCTTTGCTGAAGCCAGGGAAAGCGATCTGTACGCCGCCATTGACGTCGTCGCCAAAAAAATTGAACAGCAGATCCGCAAACGCCACAGCAAAATCAAGGCTCGAAAACACAAGGACGCCGCCAAATTAAAGGAAGTCAAACGCACTGTCGGCGTCTAATCCAGGCAACATCGCAATGAACCGCTACACCGTATCGCAATACCGTAGCGCAGGTTTCCAAACCTGCTGTATCGCGGGTTTCCAAACCCGCTGGCCGTACGATGTCATGCGCCGGCGAACTTCAAAAAGATCCCGTTTTGCGTCATTGGTTTTAAGTCCGCCGATCATACAACGCCGCACAGCCAGCCGATTTCGATTTTAATCCGGGTTCATGATCTCTATGTGCGTCGAGACGCCGCAACGACGAAAAAACGAAATGGATGCGCATGGCAAATGACCTTCGCACCCATGCACTCACACTTCGCGCCCGCGTCGTCCTCCCGCTCGCAACAGGGCCCATTGACCATGGCGCCGTCGTCATCTTTGGAAACCGCATCGCCGTCGTGGATTCGTGGGATCGCGTTTCCCGCGAACTGCCATCCATCAGCGCCGGACCTGTCCTGGACCTCGGCGACGTCATTCTCCTGCCCGGCCTCGTCAATGCTCATTGCCATCTCGATTACACCGATATGGCCGGCTTCTGGCCGCCCCCAAAAAAATTTACCGACTGGATTCCCCAAATGCTCGCGGCAAAGGCCGAGTGGAGTTACTCGGACTACGCCCGCTCCTGGTTGAATGGCGCCAAAATGCTGTTGCAGTCCGGCGCCACCACCGTCGCCGACATCGAGGCCGCCCCCGAATTGCTTCCCGATGTTTGGAACTCTACTGCGTTGCGGGTCATTTCCTTTTTGGAATTGACCAGCGTCCGCTCAAAACGCGAGCCCGTCGACATTCTTCACGAAGCCCTGCAAAAAATTGATTCTCTGGACCACAACCGTTGTGCCGCCGCGCTGTCCCCGCACGCCCCATACTCCACCTCACCCGACCTCCTCCGTCTCTGCGCCCGCGCCGCGCGTGAGAAAAACCTCCATACTGCCGTCCACGTCGCCGAGTCCGAACAGGAATTCGAAATGTTCGCCCACGCGCGCGGTGAAATGTATGACTGGCTCAAAAAAAACGGCCGCGACAACTCCGATTGCGGCCTCGGCACGCCCATTCAACACCTGGATCGCGCCGGTCTTGTCGACCCTAATTTCATCGCCATTCACGCAAATTATCTGCATGACGCTGATTTCGATTTGCTTTCCAAACGGCAAGCCAGCATCGTCCATTGCCCCCGCAGCCACGAATATTTTCAGCACAAAAAATTCCCTCTCGAGGCCTTGCTTGCCGCAAATGTCAACGTCTGCCTCGGGACCGACAGCCTCGCCACAGTAGCCAAAAACGGAAAACAAAGCCTCGAACTCAACATGTTTTCTGAAATGCAGTCGTTTTCACGCTCTCATCCGGATTGCTCGCCGCAAACAATTTTGAAGATGGCCACGGTCAACGGCGCGCGCGCTCTCGGTTTGGCCGGCAAAATCGGCGAACTTTCCACCTGCACATCCGCCGATTTAATCGCCGTTCCGTATGCCGGAAACACCTCCAACGCGTTTGAGGCCGTTTTAAACTTTCACGGCCGCGTCAGCGCCTCCATGATCGCCGGCCAATGGGCGATCCCGCCAACATAAGCCAAATGATTTCGCGCCATTTATCTGAAAACGTCTCACCCGCCGTCTTTCATTCGATGTTCAACGTTCGATGTTCGATGTTCAATGTTCCAACGGTTCATGAAAACCCCTCTTTCCATTGCATTCGCATGCAGTGCGACCAAGAACCTTCCATTCCGCGCTTGCCGTCTTGGAGTGCGGTGGCAAGTCTGCGCGACACCGCTTTCGGACGTCGTTGGACTTTCAAACGGCGATTGACGCTTCGAAGTCGTCCGACTTTCATTCGATGTTCGATGTTCAATGTTCGATGTTCGATGTTTCCGTTGGAATCGTAAAATGCCCCCCCTCGAAAACGATCTGTCCGAACGCCTCGCAGCCCTCCGCGAACAAAACCTCCTTCGCGAATTGCGCCGCGTTGACTCCGCCCAATCGCCTCGCATCCAAATCGATGGAAGATCCTTTCTCAATTTCTCATCAAACGACTATCTTGGCCTGGCAAATCATCCGGCGATCAAAGCAGCCGCAATCCGGGCAATCGAATCATTCGGCGCGGGATCCGGAGCATCCAGGCTGGTCTGCGGCTCCCTCGCCCCGTTTCACCAGCTTGAAACCGCGCTCGCCCGCTTAAAACAAACCGAAGCCGCCCTCGCCTTCTCTAGCGGCTACGCCGCGGCCCAGGGAACCATCAGCGCCCTCCTCGGCAAAGACGACGTCGTCATCCTGGACAAATTGGTCCATGCCTGCGTCGTGGACGCCGCCAAATTGAGCGGCGCAAAAATCCGCGTCTTCGGCCACAATGACCTGGACGACCTGGACGACAAATTGAAATGGGCCGCAAGAATCGCCGGACCATCCCAAAGTGGTCGTCCCCGTGTTCTCATCGTCACCGAATCCATTTTTTCAATGGACGGCGATTCCGCGCCACTCCGCCAAATCGTTGCGCTCAAAGAAAGGTACGGCGCATGGCTGATGCTGGACGAGGCCCACGCCACCGGCATCCTTGGCGAAAGTGGCGGCGGCCTCGTGGATGAACTCGGCCTGGCTGGCCGCGTTGAAATTCAAATGGCCACCCTGGGCAAAGCCCTTGGCGCCGCCGGCGGCTGCATTTGCGGCTCCCGCCAGTTAATAGACTTCCTCGTCAATCGCGCCCGCAGTTTCGTTTTTTCGACCGCACCCGTCCCCGCCGCAGCGGCCGCCGCCACTGAAGCCATTCGCATCGTCCAATCCCCCGAAGGCAAAAAGCTGCGCCAAACCCTTTTCGAGAACATCGCAGTATTCCGCTCCGCGTGTAAATCGTCCTCGTCCTCGTCCTCGCCCACCGCGCCGAAGCCCAGCGAAGGTGGTTCCTCATCCTCACCGCATCAAACCATCGGCGGACAATTCTCCCTCTCCCAGCGGGAGAGGGCCGGGGTGAGGGAGAGTTTTTCGGACGAGAACATTCTCTCGCTTCATGAACAGGCGAGGGCGCAGGGTGGGAAATCGTCCTCGTCCTCGAAGCCCAGCAAAGGCAGCCCCTCAACCATTCCGCATTCCGCATTCCGCATTCCACATTCCACAAGCGCCATCCTCCCCATCATCCTCGGAAACGAGCAAAAAGCCCTCGACGCCGCCGCAAAACTGCGCGAACAAAACATCTTCATCCCTGCCATCCGATACCCAACCGTAGCCCGCGGCGCGGCCCGTTTGCGCGTCACCTTCACCGCCGCCCATTCGCATGACGACATTTTTTGTCTCGTTGACGCCCTGAAAAACCTCGATATTGGAATTTGATTTGATTTTCGCACGGATGAACCGAATCGCGCAACTCGACCACAAATACGTCTGGCACCCTTTCACACAAATGCGTGATTGGCTCCAGCGCGAACCGTTGGTCATTGTCTCGGGCAAAGGTGCCGTGCTGCGCGACATCCATGGACGCAAATATCTCGACGCCAATTCGTCAATCTGGACAAACCTGCACGGACACAGCCATCCAAAAATCAACGCCGCCATTTCGCGGCAATTAAAACAAATCGCCCACAGTTCCGCGCTCGGCCTCGCAAACGAGCCCGCCTCATTGCTGGCCGAAAAACTCGTCCACGCCGCCAACCCGCTCGGTGTCCACCCTTTAGGGTGTCCGGAAAGCCATAGCACTTCGAAGGCGGGCGTGCCGCACCGTAACGAAGCGAAGGCGGGACCGCTTCTGGAAAAGGTCTTTTTCTCCGACAACGGTTCCACCGCGCTCGAAGTCGCGCTCAAGCTCGCTTATGAATTTTCCCGGCGCGTCAAAAAACTTAAAAACCCAACATTCCTTTCCCTGCAAGGCGCCTACCACGGCGATACCGTCGGCGCCGTTTCGCTCGGCCATATTGATCTATTTCACAAAGCCTACGGCGGCCTCCTCTTCAAATCCGGCCAGGCCATGTCGCCCTACTGCTATCGCTGTCCATTCAACCGGGCGAAACCCGAGCGCGCCGACGCCCGTGACACTCGCAAATGCAACTGGGAATGCGTCGCAAAAACGGAACAACAATTCGCCGCGCAAAGGAAAAAAGGCAATCCATACGCGGCATTCGTCTTCGAACCCTTGATGCAGGGCGCTGCGGGAATGATTCCGCAACCCGCTGGCTGGCTAAGTCGCGTTTCAGAAATCGCCCGGTCCTATGGCGCATTGCTGATTGCGGATGAAGTCATGACAGGCTTCGGCCGAACGGGCGCGGCGAAGGATGACTCGTCGCGTTCCAAGTGGTTCGCCTGCAGTCGCGAAAACATCCGGCCCGATTTTCTTTGCCTTGCCAAAGGCTTGACCGGCGGCTACCTGCCCATGGCCGCGACCCTCACCACAACCGAAGTGTTTAACGCGTTTCTGGGAAGATATGATGAATTTAAATCCTTCTTCCATGGACACAGTTACACCGGCAACCAACTCGGCGCAGCCGCCGCGCTGGCCAATCTTGAAATACTCCAGGACACACAATCAGTCCATGCCCGCCAGCAATTGGAATCCGATTTACGCCGCGAACTCCAATCCCTTTGGCAGCTTCCCGGCGTCGGCGACATCCGCCAGATCGGCCTCGTCGCCGGCATTGAACTCGTAAAAAACTGGCGCACGCGCGAACCATTTGACCTGCGCAAGCGCGCCGGCATCCGCGTCTGCGAAACCATGGCCGCGCGCGGCGTCCTCACCCGCTCCATCGGCAACGTCCTCGTCCTCATGCCCCCCTATTGCACAACGCCCGCGCAGTTGAAACAAATGATTTCCGTAATGCGCGACGCAATAAAAGAAACTTTGTGACTAATCCCGCAAGAACACTATTTAGATATGTCCGATAAGTCCGATCCGTCCGATGTATCCAACCACCCTGCCGCCCGCCCCCTCCAGCCATCTTTCATTCGATGTTGGGCGTTCGATGTTCGATGTTCGACGTTTCAGGAATCCCAACCATCGGCCGACGTTTCTCCCTCTCCTTGGGGAGAGCGCCGGGGCGCGGGAGAATCGTCCAGACCGAGACGCCCTATTGGTTCATGGATAGCCCCCCTTCGATTTCTCACCCGCATTGAAACCACCGGCCGAACCGCGCTTGCCGTCTTGGAGTGCGGTGGCAAGTCCGCGCGACACCGCTTTCGGACGTCGTTGGACTTTCAAATGGCGATTGACGCTTCGAAGTGGTCCGACTTCCGTTCGATGTTCGGCGTTCGACATGTTCGAGGTTCGGTGTTTCCGGTTGGACTCCGCTTCAACGCTATTGCCGCGCCGAAGCCAGGCGAAGGCGGGTCAACCCTTCAACCCTTCAACGAACCTGAAAACTCCCATCACTAACCGCCTCCGCCAAATCCGCCATGTCGCCCTCGACATGGACGGCACAGTCTATCTAAACAACACCGTATTCCCCGAAACCGCCCCATTCCTCGCATTGCTCGCCCGCCTGGGTATCGGCCATACCTTCCTCACCAATAATCCATCGCGCAGCGCCTCGGAATATCTGGCGCACCTCAACAGCATGGGAATCGTAGCGACTGCCGAACAGCTCTATACGTCAACCCAGGCTACGATTGATTATTTGAAAAAAAATCATCCGCACGTCCGCCGCCTCTTCGTCCTGGGCACCAGCGGCCTTTGCGACGAATTGAAAAACGCCGGCTTTGAACTCATGCCCGATGACCCAAATACTCCGCCCGACGCCGTGCTCGTCGGTTTTGACAAAACATTGACCTACGCGCGCCTCTGCCGCGCCGCCTGGTGGATTAAGCAGGGAAAACCGTTTTTCGCCACAAATCCGGACCTCGTCTGCCCCACCGACGAACCAACCGTACTGGTGGATTGCGGCTCCATCACCGCCGCACTGGAAAAAGCCGCAGGCCGCGGGCCGCAAGCCGTCCTGGGAAAACCCGACCCGGCCATGCTCCGCGGAATTTTGCACCGACATTCTCTCGAACCCGAAAATCTCGCCATGATCGGCGACCGCCTCTACACGGACATGACCATGGCCCACCGCGCCGGAATTTTGGGGATTTTGGTATTGACCGGAGAAGCCACCGCCGCCGAAGCAGAAAAACACATTCCCCAACCCGACCTAATCGTCCCCACGCTCAAAGAATTCGGAGAACAACTCAATTTCGCATCCACCGGGCGATAATCTCCCGAGGGTGATCGCGGGCTCTTTGCAGCCATACGAGACTCCAATCGATCGTTCTCGCATGCAGTGGGTCACTGAACCTTCCCCTCGCGCTTGCCGTCTTGGAGTGCGGTGGCAAGTCCGCGCGACACCGCTTTCGGACGTCGTTGGACATTCAAATGGAGATTGAACCTTCGAAGTGGTCCGACTCCCAAAAGCACGCCATCCCGACGCGTCGAGACACTCCAAGACGTAAGCGAGTCGTCACGATCCTTCCCGGTTCCGGACGGTTGGGCAAGGGGGGCTATTCTTCTGAAGCCCGCCGGAATCCATCATTCGCCACTTCCCCCAATTAATCCACCAATCCAATCCACCAGCTCCGCTCATCCCACCCGCAATTGCAATTCGCAAACTTTTAAATTTAAAGTAAATAATTCTTGTGACCTGTCAAAAAAAGCGTATTATCTGGAACGGTATTTGTTTATGACACTGCCGGCTGCCCTCTAAAATAGCGAAAATCGCTCACAATCCCAAGCCCTACTCCTCACACGATGTTTGCAAGAAATTCAATATCGCGGAAGCTCGTTGTTTTTTTTAACGGCGCTTTGATTCTCTTCATTTCAACCCTGGCCGTGACCACGGCGCGTGCCCAACGCCCGCTCGGAACGGATGTTTCAGGTTACCAGCCGGAGGATATCAATTGGACAGGGGTGAAAAATGACGGCGTCTCCTTCGCCTGGGTAAAAGCGACGGAAGGAACTTACTACGAAAACCCATACTTTACGTCACAGTTGCCGGGCGCTGCCAGCGCCGGTGTTTACGTCGGAGCGTATCATTTTGCGCGGCCAAGCGATGACCCAAACATCACCGGGGCGAGCAGCGCCGATAGTGAGGCCGCATATTTCTGGAGCGTCGCGGGCGGTTACGTCAAAGCCGGAGGGGGCTATTTAGTCCCGATGTTGGATTGGGAAGATACCGGCGCCACAAATGGCGGCGGATTTACGGAAACATTCATGTCAGAATGGGTCAACGAATGGTGCAATGATATTTCCAATTACGCCGCGGCGGATGGTATCATTGTCCGTCCCGTCGTTTATACCGGCACCTGGTACTCAGTCCCAACATCAGGTGCCTCGGGCTACCCGGGCCTGAATTCCACGGTCACAAACTGGCCCGATTGGTTTGCGGCATATCCAAGTGACGCAAACGCGCAGACAGGAAATCCAGGTGGTGAATCCCCATGGCCTTCATGGAACATCTGGCAATACGGAGATACAAATTGGTCCGGCGGTGACGCGGACGTGTACAACGGCACTTTCCAAAATTTCCTGGCCACATTCGCAATCGGTGGCACCAACGCGCCTTATTTTGTCGCTGTCCCAACCAATATTACCGTGGATCTCGGTTCAAACGCGACGCTCTACTCCAAAGCCTCCGGTACCTCAGTCAACTTCCAGTGGTACTTTAATGGAAAAGCCATCTCCGGAGCCACTTCATCAAACCTCACAATCGTTGACGTCCAATTGACCAACGCCGGCGCCTATACCGTAACAGCCAGCAATTCATACGCAAACATCCCCGTTGCAGCGACGCTTTCAGTCCTCGGCCCATTATTTAATTCGCCCAATTCCATCCTCGACCCGTCCAACATGGTCAACTGGTGGACCGGCAACGGAAACCCCAATGATATCTACGGCGTCACCAACGCCGCGATCTTTGGCGGTGTCACCTATACAAATGCAAAAGTGGGACTCGGCTTCGGCTTTAACGGCTCTACAACTTTTCTTTCCAATAATGCCGCCGAAATCGCGCCACCATGGACCGTCAGCGTATGGGTTTATCGCCAAAACGCCCCAGGGGCTGCGGCAAGCTTGTTGGGCGACGAAACCTACGCCCTGAAAATAGAACAGTACAACACCACACGCGAAGTCGGAATCTCCGAATCCGGCGTCGCCGACTATTTATTTAGTCCTGCTTACACCGTACCTCAGAACAAATGGACCCATTTGGCCTACGTAGCCACCAGCTCAACCGTCACACTTTACACCAACGGTGTCCAGGAGGGCACCATCAGCGCCAGCAATTTCGAATTGCCCCGCGCTTACATTGGCGTCGATTGGTTCTCACAACTTGCCGGAATCTACAATGACTATTTGCTGGGAGACGTGAACGACCTCCAAATTTACACCCGCGCCCTTGCCGCTTCCGAAATCGCTTCCATCTACAACGCCGGCAGCGCAGGCCTGGTCCGCGCCCCGGCCTTCACCAGCGTCACCAACCTCAGCAACGGCCAAATAAAACTCGGCCTGATCGGCCAAACCGGCAAATCGATAAGCCTGTTGTCCTCCACAAATCTCCTAAACTGGTCTTCCACGGCCACCATCGCCAATCCAACCGGCGCGACCAATTATACGGGCGCCACCGCCTCTCCACAGGAATTTTACCGGGCTACCCAGAAATATTGACGTTTCCACACGCAGGATACGAAGCCAGCAGGCCGTGAACAGTCGTCACCTGCCGTGGCCTGCCAATAACGCCAATAGGCCGAATGGTCCCATCAAGGAATTGACAAGCTCCTAATGCATTGTATAAATTGTGTCAGTACTGGAAAATGATGGGCGAAAAATTCCTACTCATATTATTCGCAATATGGATGTTCCTCATTTTTGGAGCAATGATCTGTTTCGGATATTACTTGTTTCGATATTTGACTAATCAAAAGGTAAACCCCAAAGAGGGACTGGGTAAAATAGCCTATACATTCCTTGCCAGGCTGCCGTTCTGGTTGAAGTTTGTCTGGTGGTTCAGTTTTTTTTCAACAATTGCTGTTTCGCTAATAAATACCATTCTAAAGCATCCGCGGTGATGCGCCCCATTTTATGGATATACTGTATTATTTTTAACCATGGCTTTTAATGCTGGCCCAAAATGTCACAATTCTAGCCCGGATATTTCATAGTTAGATTTGATTTTGACAAGAATGGTGCGGAGGCGGGCGACGAGGGCGATTTTTCGATCGATTGGGTTGCCTAACCGAGGTCCCCGTGCGTTCGGGGATGGAAAT
>Ga0335075_10003211_pt1 | contig 26008 bp, 24 predicted proteins | sample Lox_Sample_24_FD_206723 | JGI IMG/M metagenome (GOLD analysis project Ga0335075, IMG submission 206723) | Soil microbial communities from Loxahatchee National Wildlife Refuge, Florida, United States - Lox_Sample_2.4 | ecosystem: Environmental > Terrestrial > Soil > Wetlands | place: USA...
CTCGTTCGAGCCCTCCGGCAGCAGCGGCGAATCGTGGCGCACGAACTCGACGTGCGAATACCCCGGCAGGAAACGGTACTCGCGCGGCGCGAAGGCGTACGCGAACGCGATGCGCTCGGACTGGCCGTAGTAGTCGGCGATGCGGCAGCCGAGCACCTCGCGGGCCAGCGCCCACGCCGCGGGCTTCAGCACCTCGGATGACGTCAGCACGGCCGGCACTTCGAGCCGGCGCCCGCTCTCGACCAGCAACCCGCACAGCGCTTCGAGCGCGCTCGGGTAGATGCACAGCAGGTCCGGCGAGAAGCGCTGCAGCGATTCCACGAGCCGTTCGATGTTCTCGAGGGACACCGCATGCGCGCAGTGGATGCGCGAGCGGCCGCCGTTCGCGCTGACGCCTTCGGGCGCGAGCAACGTGCGCGGATCCTGCAGGTTGTCGCCGCGCAGCACCGCGGTGCGCGCCTCGCGCGGATCGAGCGCCAGGCCGCTGACCATTCGATCGATGCAGGCCTGCTCGAACACGATGCCGTCCAGCGACCGCACCAGCTTCAGCGGGATGCCCTGCGTGCCGCCGGTGTTCGCCGGCGCCGCGAACCACTCGCTGCCGGTGGTGAACGCGTCGAGCCGGTCGCGCAGCAGCTCCTTGTCCATCAGCGGCCACGTGTCGACTTCGTCCGTGCCGCCGACCACCTGGCCGTAGTCGGTGCGTTGCGCCGCCAGCAGCGTGCGCTGCAACTGCTCGCGCGACCATTGGCGTCGGCCCTCGAAGTCGTCCGACTCTAGTCGATCGAGCACGCGGCGCGACCGTTCGTAGTAGAACGGGTTCCGCCGCACCAGACTGTCGCCGACGACGTGCCTCTTCAGGCGGTCGACGAACGCCAACGTTGCGCTCATGCGATTTCTCTGACTTCCGCGACCGGGGCGATGCGTTGGTAGATGTCGGCCAGGCGGCGCGCATAGACGTGCACGTCGTACTGGCGCGCGCGCTCGCGGGCGCTGCGGCCCGCCGCGAGGCGCAGCATGTCGTCGCTGATGAGCTTGATCATCGCCGCGCGGATCTGGTCGACGTCGCCGGCCTTCACCAGCATGCCGTCGACGTTGTCGCGGAACACGTCCGGGATGCCGCCCACCGGCGAAGTGATCGACGGCAGCCCGTTCGCCATCGCCTCGAGCAGCGCCATCGGCACGCCCTCGGCGCGCGACGGCAGTGCGAACACGTCGCTCTCGGCGAGCAGGCGATCGCGCTCCCGCGTGTCGATCCAGGAATGCACGACGATGCGGTCGCCGGCCGGCGCCGCCATCTTGCGCACGCCGTCGACGTCGCCGTCGCCGGCCAGCACGAGGCGCGCACGGTTCCGGAGCTCGTCCGGCAAGCCGAGGAACGCGTTCACCAGGTCGTAGGACCCCTTGCGCTCGCCGAGGCGGCCGAGATGCAGGAATTGCACCTGCGTATGCGTCGAACGATCGGGGATCTCGGCGGGCACGCGCACCGGGTTCGCCAGCACCACCACCTGCGACGCCGAGATCTCGCACTCGTCGACGTAGAAGTCGCGCCACTGCGTCGACAACGTGATGAACACGTTCGCGCGCTGCAGCGTGCGGTTGACGTTGCGGCGCACCGCCGCGGGCAGGCGGCGGTGGAAGTCGTCGAACTCCGAGCCGTGCGCGTGCAGGATCAGCGGCCGGCCGGCGCGGGCCACCATCTCCGCGAGGATCATCTTGCGCAGCGTGCTGCCGCGCGACGCGAAGTGGATGTGCACGACCGTCGGCTCCGGCGATTCGAGCGCGCGGTGCAGCACCTGCACCGCCTTCGCGAACACCTGCGCCTTGGCAATCGTCGAGCCGTCTTCCATTGTCGGCACGTGGCGGATGGACACGTACGGCGGCAGGTAGTCGCAGATGAGCTGCTCGACCGACGTGATGCCGCCGCGCACCGTCAGCGACGGACCAAACTGCAGCACGCGCACGCGGCCGTCGGGCGGCAGCGGTGCGAGTCGCGCCGCGTACGGCTGGAAGTCGCGTTCGAGGATGCGGGTATCGGCGTTCATGAAGGATCTCCGCCCGACAGCAGGCCGCGGTAACCCGCGACCATCGCCGGGACTGAAAAGCAGGTCACCGCGCGATTGCGCGCGGCGATGGACATCTGTTTGCGCTTGCGGCCATCGGCGTACAGCGCCGAGACCAGCGCGGGCAGCCGCGCCGCGAGCTCGGTGGGCGCGACCACGTAACCTTCCACGCCGTCGTGGATCATTTCGCGCGCGCCGCCGATGTTCGACAGGATCACGGGCTTGCCCATCGACATCGCTTCGAGCGCCGCGTTGGAGAACGACTCCACGGCGATGGACGGCAGCACGAAGATGTCGAGCGCCGCCAGCACCGGCCGCACGTCCTCGAGCGCGCCGATGAAATGCACGCGGTCGGTGACCTCGAGCTCCGCGGCGCGTTTCTCGAGGAATGCGCGCTGCGGCCCGTCGCCGGCGATCACCAGGTGCGCATCGACGCGCGCCACGCGCAGCCGGCGCATCATCGTCAGCAGCACTTCCTGGTTCTTCTCCGGCCGGCACATGCCGACCGTGCCGACCAGCAGCGATTCCGGCTTCACGCCCAGCGAGGCGCGCAGGCGTTTCGCGGCTTCGAAATATTCGGCGGCATCGAAGTGATCGGAATCGACGCCGTTGTAGATGACGCTGCTGTTCGCCCAGGCACGGCAGTTCGAGCGGAACCAGAACGCGCGCTGCGCCTCGGAGCCGTGCACCGTGTGATCGATGCGCGCCAGCACCCACTGGTAGAAGCGCTTCGTCATCCGGTGGCCGCGGAACGTCGACGTGTTGACCAGCGCCACCGTCCGCGGGCGGTACGGCACCATGTGACTGGCCAGCATCACGTACAGCGCCTGGTAGAGGTTCACGGCGATCAGCGTCGGCGGCCGCTCGCGCATCACCTGCTGGCGCAGCTTCCACAACGCGCGCAGCGAGAACTTGCCGCGACGCTCCAGCTTGTTCAGCGGCACGTCGCGACGGATGCCGGACTCGATGGTGTACGGACCGTTCAGGCAGGCCAGCGACACGTGCACGCCCTCGTCCTTCAGCCGGTTCGCGAGGCGCACGATCTTGCGCTCGGAGCCGCCGATGCCGAGATTGTTGAGGACGAAGAGCACGTCGGGCTTCGTCGTCGAGAGCGACGCCGGCGGCGCCGACGTCATCCCGGACAGCGAGGCAGCCGCGTACGCGGGCGTGGTCATGGAACGGTTCCTCCGTTGGCCGCGCGCACCAGCTCGCGGCTGCGTTCGTGATCGAGGGAATCGAGATAACGGACGGCAACCGACGCCGTGTATTCGCGCGCCGCGAACTCGCGCGCGCGCCGGCCGATGAGATCGCGGTACACGGTGACGTCCAGCAGGCCGCGGATCGCCTCGCGCATGTCGTCGAGCGAGGACGCGATGCGGCCGAGCTGCAGGCGGTTCACCATGCCGTCGGGATCGAAGAAGCTGACCACCGGCACGCCGCGGATCCACGACTGCAGGAAGGTGTTCGGGAATCCTTCGATGCTCGAGGTGTTCAGGAAGATCTTCGCGCGGTCGAACAGCGCGCCGGTCTCCTGGTAGCGCACGGGTCCGAGCATCGTGACGTTCGGCAACCGCGCGGCGGCCGCGGACACGTCGTCGAAATACGTCTGGCCGCCGGGCATCGGGCCACCGGCGATCGTGAACGACACCTCGGGCAGCTGGCGCGCGAGCTCGAGCGCGAGCTCGGGGCGTTTCAGCGCGCGCAGGTTCGCGACCCAGAGGACGTCGATGTCCTTCTCGACGGGCGTCGTGCCCGTGCGCGCCGGCGGCTCGACCATCATGTTGATCAGCGTGCTGTCGACGCGGTGGTTCTCGCGCAGCAGCTGCTGCTGGAACGCGGTTTGCGCGGCGACGAGATCGGCGCGCTTCAGGCCGTACTCGTACAACATGCGGTCGCGCACGTTGCGGATGCGCGGGAAGCCCTTCTCGCAGTCGCTGTCGGACGCGACGCGGAAGATGAACTGGCGGCCGGTCATGCGGCAGTACCAGGCGGTGAAGCCCGTGTTCACGCCGGCCGGCGACTGGTAGTAGACGTCGGCGTCGGCGGCGGACAGCGCGCCCACGAGCTTGCTCGCGCGCGGATGGAAGAAGCGCAGGCCCGGCAACCCGCCGCCGCGCGTGTGCGCCGCGATCGCGGTGATGCCGTCGATGACCTTGCGCGGTCCCTGGCCCTCGTCGTGCACGACGATCGACACGTCGTGACCGAGGTCGCGCCACGCGCGCGCCAGTAACACGTGCTGCACGGACTCGCCGCCGATGTACTTGAGATCGCCTTCGCCCGACAACATGCCGTACGAGTCGAGGCCCACGATGCAGATCTTGCGCGCGCGCATGTCAGCGCCGTCCCTGGCCGTGGCTCGCCACGTGACCCACGTGCAGCTGCGCGGGCGCCTGCGGCACCGTCCAGCCATACGGATCGCGCGCGGGTCCGCGCCGCTTCAGGCGCCGCGGCTTCTCGGGCTCCGCGGCCGGCGCCGTCACTACGCATTGCACCAGGCGCATGACGACGCCCGTGTACATCCAGAAGTAGCTCCACGGATCGTGCAGGTCGACGAAGAACACCGCGGCACACACCGCGATGCCGCCGACCACGAACGCGATCAGCTGGCCCCGCACCGGCGGCTGCGCGACGAGGCTCGCGCGGCGCGCGCGACCCACGGCCGAGAACAGCAGATAGGAACCCGTGGCGAGACCGACCAGGCCGAGGTTGAACCACAACGCCAGGTAGTGGTTGTGGGGCGAGAACCGGAACGGCATCGACCAGTACACGTCCCAGCCGAAGCCGGTGATGAACGTGACCGGGCTCGAGAACATGGTGGCCAGCAGGTTGATCCAGATCTCGGTGCGGCCAGACGACGCTTCCGTCGCGTCGATGTTGCCGGTCTGGCCGAACACGCGCTCGGTCAGCAGGCCGCCGTAGTTGGAGAGGCTGAGGAACACGACGACGATGGCCAACGAGGCCAGCACCCAGCCCGCCACACGGCTGTACGACACGAGGTGGCGATAGAGATAGGCACCGATGACGCAGGCGACGACGATGCCGACGACACCGCCGCGCGACGCCGTCATCGCCAACGCCGCGCAGGAGATCAATGCGCCGCCCAGCCACGCGAGCCGCATCAGGCCGCGCGACGAGACCGCCATCGCGATCAGGCCGGGGATGAACAGGATGATGTATGCCGCGTACTGGTTCGACTCGCCGATCGCACCCTGCGTGCGGCCGTCGAGACGTTCCTGATAACCGAGGTTCACGATGCCGGCGGTGTCGAGGATGGTCGCGAGGTTCGCGAACACCGCGCCGAACAGGATCCACTTGAGCACCTTCAATCCGTCCTCGACCGTGCGCACGCCGAAGAGGAACACGAGGAAGAAGATGTAGTAGTCGATCAGGCCGCTCTTGAGCTTGATGCCGCTCGCGACGAAGTCATACCCCGCGTACTTGATCACGAGGCCGGCGATCAGCCACGTGAACATCGCGTAAGCGATCTGCACGAGGAACGCGACCTGCATCTGGCTGGCCGCCATGACGGAGCTGCGCGCGATCACCATGCGCAGCGCGAGGAACGTCGCCAGCATGTAGATGACGAGATTCTTGGCGGACAATCCGGTGACTAAAGTGAGGTCCCATCGCAACACCTGGGTTGCGAGCAGGAAGAACGACGTGATTCCGAGCAGAGTCGCCAGACAAATCCCCTTTTGCAAAAACCTGCATCAATACGCCCGATCCGTCTTCACGACCGCGAACGCGGTGGCGAACAGGATCTGCAGATCCAGCAGTGGAGACCAGTTGCGCATGTACTCGAGGTCGTACATGACGCGCGCTTCCATGTCCTCGACGCGCGCCGTTTCACCGCGGCAACCTTTCACCTGCGCCAGTCCCGTGATGCCCGGCAGGACCTTGTGGCGAACCATGTACCGTTTGACCAGCTTGCGGTATTCCTCGTTGTGAGCAACCGCATGTGGGCGCGGTCCTACGAGTGACATGGTCCCCTGCAATACGTTGAACAGCTGCGGCAGCTCGTCGAGCGACCAGCGTCGCAGGTGCTTGCCGATGCGCGTCACGCGCTGATCGCCGACGCGCGCCTGCGTGACCTTCGTGCCGTCTTCGCACACGGTCATCGTGCGGAATTTGTAGACGAGGATCTCGCGGCCATCGAGGCCGTAGCGGCGCTGGCGGAAGAACACGGGACCCGGCGAGCTGCTGCGCACCAGCCACGCGATGCCGAGCAGCACCGGTGACAACATCAACGTCGCGATCGACGCGATGACGACGTCCATCACGCGCTTCACGAGCCCGGTGTAGCCGTGGAACGGCGTGTCGCACATCGCGACCACGGGGAAGCCGAGGATCTCGCTGGTGCGCTGGTGCGCCATGTCGAAGCCCGAGACGTCGGGCAGGTAGTAGATGGACGCCGTGGTGTCACCCAGCTCGTGCACGAGCTCGCGCATGCGCGCGACCTGGCCCGGCGCCAGCGCGACGAAGATCACATCGATGTTGCGGTTCTTCACGAACCAGGCGACGTCGTTGAAACGGCCGAGCAGCTGCGCGTGTTTCGCGCAGCCGAGACGGTCGCTGCCGCGGTCGTCGAAGAATCCCGCGACCGAGATGCCGAGCTCCGCGTGGTGCGAGAGCCGTTTCGTCAGTTCCATGCTCGCCTGCGTACAGCCGACGATGACCGCCCGCCTCGCCTGCGCGGCATCCATCAGCAGCGCGCGCGTCACCGAATGCAGCAGCAGCGACAACAACACCAGCAGCACCGGCGTCACCAGCACCCAGGTGACGATGACGCGGCGCGAATACGCCTCGGAGTACTTGGTCATATAGCCGAGCGCCAGCAACGCGGCGACCAGCACTGCCCAGCGCAACAGCAGGTTCGTCGCGAGCTCCAGCCGCCCGGACGCCACCTGCGACGTGATGTTTCGTTGCGGCAACACCGCCAGCGTCGCCGTGGCCGCGAGGATCGACAGCACGACGAACGGCTTGTCGAAGTCGACGTCGAACAGCAGGCACAGCGGGTAGAACATGCTGCCGGCCAGCACGGCGGGCAATGCGTCCATCATCCACAACGCCACCGGCGCCGCGAACGAGGTCCCGCGGCGGAAGACGATGGGGTGGCTGAGGTCGTATCGGTAGTCGGTATCGGCTGGCACTGCCTGGCGCTCCCTGTGTAGGCGCAGACAGCATAAAAAAGGGCCGGACGTTTGCACGCCGGCCCCAATCCCTGACCCCTATCGTCGGATGACTACAAGGTCATCAATCGACCGACAGCTTTGCAGGCGCCGCCGGACTGTTTGCCTGCGTGATGCCCTGGATCGACTGGTCCAGCGAGTGCAGCCAGTTCTCCAGATTCGTGTACCCGTTCGACGCCACCGAGTTCGGGTTGGACGGCAGCGTGAGCTTGCGCGTGGTCTGCGTCAGCGTCGGCCAGCCGCCGGCGTTCTTCGCGCAGCGCGAGGAGCCGTCGTTCGACACGCAGTTGATGATCTGGCCACTGCGATTCTTCACGCTGTTGATGACGCGCTTGTCGGTGTTGTCGCGATCCGACGGGCGCGCACCGGCGTACTGCAGAACGCGGTTGTAGACGGCATTGTTCGCGGTCGAGCGCGCCGTCAGGCCCGTGTTCCACACCGGCTTCGAGTTCGTGAGCAACCCGCTGATCACGTCACCGCCCGTCAGCACGACGGTACCGTCGATCGTGCTCGGGAAGCCCGGCGCATTCGTGTCGCTCGTGTACACCTTCGCGCCCGAATAGAGCTTGTAGGTGCCGTTCGTGCGCACGTAGATCGGCCGCGACTCGAGGTCGTAGCTCGGTCCCTTGATGAACACGTTGCCCTCGACCGAGGACTTCGTGACGCGCGAATCCTGGCTCTGCAGGTCGAGGTCGCGCTTGCTGCGGTTGTAGACCAGGTTGTTCACGAACACGAGCTCGCGCGAGCGCGACAGCGGGTTGCGCTCGACGATGTGCGCGAACAGGTTGCCGACCATCGTGACGCGACCGCCGGAGGCCGAGCTGTCGAGCAGCACGCCGAAGCCGTGCGGCTCGAGCTTCTTGCCGTCCTTCGTCGGGTGCATGGAGTCGTTCAACGGCTCCGAGAAGATGTTGTTGCTGAACGTGATGTTGTCGTTCGGGCCCCAGACGCTGGCGGTCTCGTCGAGCGCCCACGAGAACGTGCAATGGTCGATGACCACGTTCTTGATCGGCGTCGCGACGCTGCCTTCGAGCTTCAGCGAGTCGCGGTTCTCCGGATCCGGGCCGTTGATGTCGTCGCCGGCGCGCACGCGGATGTGCTGGATGAGGACGTCGGAGCCCTTGATGCGCAGCCCGGCGCCTCGGATCGTGATGCCCGGCGACGGCGCGGTCTGGCCGGCGATCGTCAGCTTGCCGGTGCGGACGATCAGGTCCTCCGTCAGGCGGATGTAGCCGCCGACTTCGAACACGCAGGTGCGCGGCGTGGTGCCGTCGACGCAGGCCTTCAGCGACCCGGTGCCGCTGGCATTCAGGTTGGTCACGCGGTAGACCGTGCCGCCGCGGCCAGCGGGAGTGTCGATACCGTAACCCGCGGCGCCCGGGATGACCGGGGTTGCGTGGGCAGCGGTGACGCCGAGGGTCAGCGCAATGGCGCCAATCAACGAACGCATACGGAAATTCTTGGCAGCATCGGTGCGCTGAACTCTAGCAATCTTCATTCGCAATACCCTCGGAATGGTGGAAGTCACAGGTCAGATAACTTTCATGGCGGGAACGGTGGCCGGGCCTTCGAGACCGTCGTCGCTGACGCCGACGATCGAGAAGTACCAGGCGCCGGAATCCAGCGTCGCGAACTCGTAGTCGTGCGCGGCGGGATCGGAGATGAACACGCTGTGGTCGAGATCCTCGGGATCGCGGCCGTAGATGATCCGGTAGCCGGCGAGGTTGTCGAGCACGGAGCCGTCGAACTTCGTCGTCGGCATCGGCCAGGACAGCTTCGCGACGCCGCTGGCGGCGCCGGTCACGGTGATCGTGAAGGCCTTCGTCGAGACGCGGTGCGAGGCATCCGCGACGGTGACGCTGACGGCTTCGTACGCGCCGATGTCGCTGGTGGCCGGCGTGCCGTGCACGCGGCCCGTCTTCTCGTCGAGCGTCGCCCACGGCGGCAGGTTGTCGGCCGTGAAGACGAGCGCGTCGCCGTCCGGATCGGAGTAGTTCGGCTGGAAGGAATAACCGGTACCGGCCTGCACGGTTTTCGTGCCGTCGCCGCCGATCACCGGCGCGCCGTTAGCGCTAACTACCGGCACGGCCGTCTGGGCCACCGGCGCGGCATCGGAGCCCGTCGTCCCACAGCCGTTGCAGATCGCCAGCGGCACGATGGGTAGGAGAGCTCTTACGAGGTCGCGAATTCTTGACTGCATCTGTCGGAACCTTCCGTCCTGCCCCGTTGTGGGGTGCAGCGATTAACGGTTCCGCGTGCAATTCATTCAACGTATTGAGGAAAAAGTGCCCGGGAGGGGGTACGTCTCCAGACGGAGACAACCAAGGGATTTCAATGAGTTGCGCGCGAGGCGGGGATGCCCCGATGGGTCAAAACTGTGAAAACTGCGCAGCCGACGTTTTCCGACAGGTCGTCGGAGGGTCGATCGACCCCCGTCCGACGCTCCGGGCGACTCTTATATATGCGCCGCGGCGGGCCCCTGCCCGGGGCCGGCGGCCGCCAGCCGGGGCCTCAGTTGCGCGGCGCGATGCACTGCGTCGGGCCGACATAATTCCGGCTCAGCTCCGTGCGCAGGATCTCGCAGACGTTCATGCCCTCTTCGTCCGTCAGCCCGTAGACGACCAGGCGGACGTCCCGCTCGCGGATCGAGCCGGAGTGGGCGCTGAGATAGGCGGAGGAGATCGGCTCGTCGTCGAACATGCGCGCGTAACGCGGCGGCAGCTCCTTCGAGCACTTCGGTTCCTGCGCGACGCAGGTGGGACAGGCCTTGCGGATGTTGGTGAAGCCGGCTTTGGAGCCGTTGCGACAATCGGCTTCATCGATCGCGCGCGCGAACATCGCGACGTCGATCTCGCGCCCGTTGGAATCGTTGGTGGCGCGGACCTCGGCATACCAGGGATCGGTGATCGTCGGCAGCTTCGCGTTCTCGGCGATCTCGCCGGGCGTGTATCGATAGATCAGGAATCCCGCGACCAGCAGCGCGAGGATGACGAGCACGGTCTTCAAGGTGGCCTCCCGGGCGGAACCCCCGGGAAGCTACCTGTTAGTTAGCGGACCGTCTACCAGCACGCCCCTTCGTACTGGCAGCGCAGCAGGTCGCGGTTCGGCAGGTTCACCAGGTCGATGACGTGCTGATCCGGGCGTACGTGCGCCTGCAGGGCGTCGTTCAGCGCGGACTGCTGCAGGCCGACCAGGATGACGTCCGACGGCTCGATCATCTCCTCGATGGTCGGACACAGCAGCGAACCGACGTGCGGCAGGTTCGCGTCGATGTAGCTGCGATTCGCACCCATGATCTGTGACAGGCGCACTTCCGGATCGAAGATGCGCAGCTCGCAGCCTTCGCCGATCAGCCGCTTCGCCACCATGACCAGCGGGCTCTCGCGCAGGTCGTCCGTGCCGGTCTTGAACGACAGGCCGAGCATGCCGACCTTCGGGCGGCCGAGCTTCAGGATCTTCTCGACCGCGTGATCGATGTGCACGCGGTTGCTGGGCAGCAGGCTCGAGATCATCGGGATCACGAGGTCGTGCTGGCGCGCGATCGTCGTCAACGCTCGCAGGTCCTTCGGCAGGCAGGAGCCGCCGAACGCGAACCCGGGTTTCAGATACGCCGGCGAGATGTTGAGGCGCGTGTCCGCGCACACCAGGCGCATGACCTCGTGCGAATCGATGCCCAGCGCCTGCGACACGCGGCCGATTTCGTTCGCGAAGGTGATCTTCAGCGCGTGGAACGCGTTGCAGCTCATCTTCAGCGCTTCGGCGACGCGGATGTTCGTCACCATGAACCGCGCCTCGAGGTGCTGGAACACCTCCTTGACGGCGTTCACGGCCTGCTCGCAGTTGCCGCCGACGATCGTGTACGGCGGATGGTCGTAGTCGCGGATCGACGACCCTTCGCGCAGGAATTCCGGCTGGAACGCCAGGCCGAAGTCGACGCCGGACTTCTTGCCGCTGGCGCGTTCGAGGATGGGCTCGATCTGCCCTTCCACCGTGCCCGGCTGCACCGTCGAGCGGATGACGATGGTGTGGAATTCCTTCTTGTCCTTGAGCGCCGCGCCGATCTGTTCGGACAGCCGCAGGATGGCGCTCAGGTCCTGGCTGCCGTTGGCCGCCGACGGCGTGCCGACGCAGACGAACGAGAGCTCGGTGTCCTTGATGGCCTGCCGCGCGTCGTTCGAGACGGTGACGCGGCCGGAGTCGACCACGTCGCGCATCAGTTCCTGGATGCCTTCCTCGAGGATCGGCGACTTGCGCGAGCGGATCAGGTTCAGCTTGTTCGCGTCGATGTCGACACCGACGACCCGGTGGCCGTCCCGCGCGAGGCAGGCCAGCGACACCGCGCCGACGTAGCCCAGGCCGAAGATGCTGATGCGTTTCGCCTTGACCGCGGTGCGTTGCCGCCGGTTCGCACGCGCATCGGAGTCGTTGTCTTCGATGAACAGGTCCGCGGCGCCGAGCTCCCCGGATTGCCGCGCGTCGAGGATCTGCTGGTCAGTAGTAAGCACTTTCGTTCCGTTCCTTGGAGCGGTTGAGGACGACGCCGAGCAGGTTCATCTCGGACAGGATCTCCTTCGCGCCGCGCAACATGGCGCGGCCGCTCTTCCCTTCCGAGACGACCAGCAGCAGCGAATCGAACTGCGGCGCGAAGGCCAGCACGTCGTCGGACGCGAGCAGCGGCGGCATGTCGAAGATGATGATCCGGCGCGGCATCTCGCGTTCGAGCGCGGCCGTGAACTCGCCCATGCGCGGGCTGTTCAGGAACTCGGACGAATGCTGGAACGCGCGCGCGTTCGGGATCACGCCCAGGCGTTCGGACTGCAGCTTGTAGACGATGTCGTCGAGCTCGGCCTTGCCCAGCAGGTAGTCGGACAGCCCCTTCTCGAAGCTCATGCCCAGGTAGTTGGCGACCTGCGGACGCTGCAGGTCGAGATCGACCAGGAACACGAACGTGTTCACGTCCTGCGACAGCGCCAGCGCGAGGTTGATCGCGGTCAGCGTCTTGCCCTCGCCCACCGACATGCCGGAGACGGCGATGCTGTTCCACTTGTGCATGTCGAGCCGGCGCAGCACGCGCGTGCGCAGGATCTTGAAGGCGCGCAGCGCGGCGGTATCGGACACCGCGGGCAGCACGCACTGGCGTTCCATCGCGCGGACGTCGACGTTCGCGTTGTGGAAGCGGCGTGCCTGCGTGAGGTCCGCGGCGGGCGCCGCGACCCGGCGCACGCGCCGGAGGCTCGAGGATTCGATCGCATTCGGTCGCCCGATTTCGAGGTTGCGACGGATGGCGTCTTCGACGGTTGTGCTCATGGGAATCTCTCGGTGGCCTTTACAGGAAGTTGCTCAATGCGGTGAACGCGATCCACACGCCCAGCACGCCGCTGGCGGTGACCGCGGCGAATCGCCAGGCGTTGCGGCGGCGCGAACGCGAGTTGCGGATCGTCGGGATGGCGACCAGCGGGGACACGGACAGCAGCTCGCGCACGTCGCGCGCACCGCGGACCTTCGGATCCAGTGCCTCGGCGGCGACGGTGACCGACAGCGCGATCACCACCGCGGCGACCAGGCCGATCAGCAGGATCGCCAGGCGCTGCGGCTTCGAGGGCATCGACGGCAGCATCGGCGACTGGATCAGGCGGAACTCGTCCGCGCGACCGCCGACGATGGCCGACTCGCTGACTTCCGCATCCATCTGCCGGTTCAGCAGCTGCTCGTACTTCTCGCGGCCGATCGTCAGGTCGCGCGTCAGGTTCTGGTACTCACGCTCGACCTGCGGCGTGGCCGTGACGTTCTTCTCGATGCCGCTCAGCTTCGAGCGCAGCTCGATGTTCTGCGCGCCGAGGCTCGCCAGCTGGCTGTCGATGGCGTTGATCTGCGTGCGCAGCTGCATGCCGACCGGCGTGCCGTCGGACATCTCGACGTCGCCCTTCTCGCCGCTGTTGATGCGGGTCTGCAGGGTCGCGATGTCGCGCTCGAGGCGCTTGATGTCCGGATGCTCGGCGCCGTAGCGCTGGCGCGCCTCGGCGAGCGTCGCCTGCTTCTGGTTCAACTGCGAACGCAGGCTAGTGCCCGCACCGGCGCTGGTGCCGTACTTGAGGCTGTCGATCTGCCGGCGCAGCGCGATCATGTCCGGGTGGCCTTCATCGTAGGTCGCCCGCATGCGCGCGTACTGGTCCTCGAGCTGGCGCACGCTGCCCGAATCCGGGCCCGCCGACCGCGCCTGCTCGAGCTGCGCGGCGAGGAACACGCGCTCCTGGCGCAGCGAGGCCATCTGCGTGTTGTTCGCCGCGAGCTGGCTCTCGGCGCGATCCATCATCGACATGTTGACCTGCGTCAGCTCGGGCAACTGGCCGTAGTTCGCCTTCTTGAACTCGGCGAGCTTGGCCTCGAGGCCGGCGACGTGCGTGCGCAGCCGCTCGGCTTCCTTGCCGTAGAACTCGGCCGTGCTCGACGCGCGGCCCTGGCGCTGCTTGCGGTGCTCGGCGAGGAACGCCGCCACGAGCCACTGCGCGCCCTTCTGCGCCTTTTCCGGCACGCGGTTGTCGTACGACAGCGTGAACGCGTCGACGACCTCGCGTTCGCGGCCGGTGCGCGGATCGAGGATGGGCGTGGTGACGATGTCGACCGAGATGTCGCGCCGCAGGCGCTTGAGCATCGCGGACTCGTCGTCGGCCAGCGCCGGATACAGGTCGTGCGTGGCGTTCAGCTTGCGCAGGTTGTTGTCCGTCAGGACCATGCCCGTGAGGTTCTTCACGTACTGGTCGGCGTAGTCGGACTCGCCGTTGCCCGCGGTCACGGACAGCGACTGCGCGCTCGACGGGTCGTCGATCTCGACCAGTGCGGAGGCCGTGAACACGTCGGGCAGCGTCGCGGCCAGCAGGATCGCCAGCACCGCGACGGGGATCGCGATGCCGAACAGCAATCCCTTGCGCCGCGCGATGGCGTGGACGTAATCGGAGAATTCGGGTGATGCCTGGGTATCCATAGGGTCAGTCGTTCCTTGCACGGCTGCGTTGCAGCGGTTGATAGATCACGGAAGCCATCACGCCGGTGGAATCGGCGTCCGTGGCGCCGCCGGGGTTGTCGAACTTCTGCCAGGTGTAGTCGCCGGCGAGACGCACCGACCACTCCTCCTGCCAGCGCCACTCCACGCCGAAATCGGCGGTCGCGTAGCTGCGCGGGACGTACGTCGACGTGTCGTCGACGTCGTCGTCGTGCGTGCCGCGCACGCCGACGACGAGATTCAGCCGCGGCGTCATCGTGCGCACGAGGCGCAGGCGCAGCTGGTCGCGCGCCACGACCACGCCGGCCGAGGACGGGCCGACGCTGCGCGAGATGTCCGTGAACAGTTCGTTCCTGCCGAGCAGCAGACTCACGCCCGCGCCGGCCAGCCAGGCGACGTTGTTGTCGCCGTCGGGCAGCTCGACGTTCTGCGCGCCGACGCGGAAGAACGTGCGCGTGTCGCGCGCGGTGCGCGTGTCCCACTGCAGCTCCGCGCCGTACGCGGTGGTGACGTCGCGGAACTGGATGTCGTAGTAGCCGCCGCGCAGTTTGGTCGAGATCGTCGTGCGCTCGTTGATCCGCGTGCGCACGCCGGCCGTGATCTCCGACATGTCGAAGCCGACCTGCGCATCCGTGATCGCGCGATCGAAGCTCACGTCCGCATAGCTGGCGTCGATCTCGAACTGGTTGCGCTGGTTGATCTCCCAGTTCACCGACGGGCGCACGCCGTAGCGCGTGCGGCGGTTCTTGACCAGGATGCGGCCGGCGTCGCCGAACACCGGCTCGCCGAGGCCGGTGTCGATGCCGGCGTCGGGCCGTTCGGAGTTGATGACGTCCTGCTCGGCGAAGTCGGCACGCAGCCGCGTGTTCACGCGCTGGCCGTTGCGCTGCCAGTCCATCGTGCCGAAGTAGTCGACCGAATCGAGGTCCGGCTCGTCGGCGAAGTACGTGGCGCGCACCCGCGGCGCGAACGAGAACTCACCGGTCTGCGTCAGCGTGCGCATCTCGAGCGCGGCGTCGAGCAGCGGGCCGTTGACCGAGATCTCCGTGCCGGGCTGCGTCAGGCGGTAGTTGTCGTCGTACAGGTAGCCGGCCTCGATCGTGGGCGTGAACTCCCACAGCGCGTCGGCGCGCGCGGCGGTCGCGCCACCGAGCGCAACTCCGACCGCGAGCGTCAACGAGGCATTGCGTAGGGTGTTCATGGCGGTCGTCACGGCACGACGACGACGTCGCCGGCCTGCAGGTCGATGTTCTGATCCATGCGCCGGCCCTTGACGACGTCGTTGTAGCGGAACGGCACGGCCTGCTTGCCGGCCGGCGTGCGGCGCAGGACGACGATGTCGCCCAGCGACGCGAACGGCGTGGTGCCGCCGGCCATCGACAGCGCCTGCATGACGTCGACGCTCGGATTCATGATGAATTCGCCCGGCTTGTTCACCTGGCCGATGACGTACACCTTGTTGCCCTTGATCTCCTGGATCGACACCGTGACGACGGGATCCGAGATGTATTTCGCGAGCCGCTGGCTCATCGTCTTGTTGAGATCCGCGACGGTCTTGCCCTTGGCATCGACCTCACCCACCAGCGGGAACGAGAACGAGCCGTCCGGCCGCACCAGCGCGGGACGCTGCAGGTCGGGCTCCTTCCACACGCTGATCGACAACATGTCGCCGGGCTTCACCGTGTAGTTGGCGTCCTGCGCCATGGCGCCCGTGGCCCAGGCCAGCGCGACGATCACGCAACAGGCCAACAGAAACTTCTTCATTGACGTTCTCCAATCGGTTGGTCACCAATCAAATGTTCATAGGCCGCGATGAGCCGCGGCGCTTCGTGCTGCCAGGCGAGCACGCGTTCGATGCGTTCGCGCCCGATCGCGCCCATGCGGGCGCGCTGCTGCTCGTCGCCGAGCAGCGCAACCAGTTTCTCCGCGAGATCCTCGACGTCGTTCGGGCGCGCGTACCACGACGCCTCGCCGGCGCTGACGCGGCCCTCGGTGAGATCGAACTGCACCATCGGCTTGCCCAGCGCCATGTACTCCATGACCTTGTTCATCGTGGAACGGTCGTTCATGTCGTTGGCGCGGTCGGGGTTCACACAGATGTCCGCGGTGTTCAGCATCTCGAGCAGCTCGGCGTCCGGCGCGCGACCCGTGAACGTCACGTAGTCGGCCACGCCGAGTTGCTTGGCGAGCGTCTTCATCGCGGCCAGCTCGGTACCACCGCCGACGAGACCGAACTGGATGTCGGTGCGGCCCATCTTCTGCACGATGGTCTGCACGGCGCGCAGCAGCAGGTCGATGCCTTCCTGCTTGCCCATGACCCCGACGTAGCCGACGAGATACCGGCGACCCTTCTTCAGCGCCGGATTCGGCGGCACGAACTTGATGCGCGCTAGATCCGGGCCGGAGCGCACGACGAACACGTCGCGCGGATTCTTGCCGCCGCGGCCGATCGCGATGCTGCGATACGACTCGTTGGTCGAGATGACCATGTCGGCGGTCTTGAACGTGAGGCGCTCGAGCGCGCTCAGGAGCTTGTGGCCCCAGCCGCGCTTGCCGAACTTCGCCTCGTACAGCTCCGGATTGATGTCGTGGTGGTCGAACACGAACTTCTTGCCGAAGATCTTGAAGAAGCCGCCGATGATGAAGATCGTGTCCGGCGGATTGCAGGCATGGATGATGTCGAAGCCGCGGCCGAAGAAGATCTTGAGCGACAGCCAGAATTCCATCGTCAGCGCCACGCCGTATTCGAGCGCGTAGCCCAGCGCGCCGTCGGCTTCGCGCGGCAACGAGTGGCGGTGGATGTCGATGCCGTCGATCGACTGGAAACTTTCCTCGTAGCCCGGGCCCTTCGGGCAGATGATGGACACGGCATAACCCGCGCCGGCCAGCGTGCGCGCTTCCTGCCAGACGCGCCGGTCGAACGGGCACGGCAGGTTCTCGACGATGATCAGCACGCGGCGGCCCTTCACGGCGCGCTCGCGCTCCCGCGAACGCGTGCCCGCATCGCGCGGTTGCGCGGCCAGCGGTTGCGTCGAGGATGCACCGCGCTGCAAAGCGGCGCTGGAAACGGAATCGGACATCTCACCTCCCGTGTCGGTCTATCTATTACTTCAGGTCGAGCGCCAGCAGGCGGTAGTTCCGGTCCCGCTGCAGGGGCAGGACCTGAAATCCCAATGACGTCGCCAGCGTCTGCATCGCGCGGTTCGACCAGACCATCTCGCCGCTGAGTCGCCGCACGCCGACACGCTTCGCGTGCCGAATCAAAGTCGACAGCAACGTGCGTCCGACCTGTTCCTCGCGATAGGAGTTCGCGACCGCGACACCGAAATCGGCGCCTTCGAGCCCCGACGGCGCGTAGGCGCATACGCCGATCACGCGGTCGGCGCCCGAGGTGTTCTCCAGCGCGGCGAATGCCACGGCATTCTCTTCGCCGTTCACGATCACGCGATCGAAGAGCATGGTCGTCAGCTCGCGGATGGAGGCCAGGTCGCGTTCGGCGGACGTCGCGGTCAGCTCGGAGACGAACTCGGCGAGCAGGCGGCGATCGCCGGGCGAGACCTGGCGGATGCTGTACGCGCGGCGCGACTTCGGCGTGTAGTACCAGCGCCGCGCCTGCCACGCGGGCGACAGGCGCGCCGCGATGCGAGCGTTGTTCAACGGGGCCATCGAGACTCTTTGCATGGGGCGAAGCGTCGCGTACCGCGAACGTCGTCGCCGTCGGACGCCGCGCGATGGCGCGCTCAGGAATACCGTCATGCGATTCTTCGCCGACAGTCGGCATGCGGCGCCTTCTGACAGCGTTTTCCGTCATGCAACATGCCGTCGAAAAGCGCTGCAGCGAAAAAATTACGCGGATTGCACGTCGTGCAGCGAAAAAATGACTGCGTGTAGGTTCGAACCGACAGTCACGCGACGTGGTGGCCTGCAATACTCCGGGCCATCCATGAAGGACTCCACGACTCACGACGCGATTTCCGTCACCGCCCGCCGCGTCTCGCGAATCCTCGCGAGCGTCGCGTTGGTCGCGGGCGCGGGCCTGCTCGCCGGCTGGGCCTACATGTTTCCGTGGGTCACCGGCGTCGCCGGCGCACTGCCGCCGCCGCTGGCCGCGCTGGCGATCGCGTTGCTCGGCCTGGCGGTGTTGCTGACCGGGTTGTCGCGGCCGTGGCTGCGGCTCGCCGGCTTCTTCGTCGCGGCACTCGCCGGCGGCATCGCGCTGCAGGCGCTCGTGCAGACGATCGGCGGCGCGGACTTCGCGACGGACCGGCTGCTGTTCGGCGCGACCGTCACGGCGCTGCACGGCGGCCTGTTCCCGCAACCCGGCCGCATCGCCGGCGTCGTCGCGTTGATGCTGCTGTCGAATTCGCTGGCACTGCTGCTGGTGCCGGCGGCGTCGCGACACGCGGCGCGCGGCTTCGCCGTCGCGACGAGCGTCGGGTTGTTGTTGTTCACCACGTCACTGGTCGGACTGGCGCTCGAGAACCCCAGCCTCGCGAGCCTCGGCTTCGATCGCGTGCCGACGCTGGCGGCGACGCTGCTCAGCGCCACGTTGCTGCTCGGCACGCTGGGGCTGCGCCGCGACGCCGGCTGGCTGACGGTGTTGTGGCAATCGTCGGCGACCGGCGGCCTGGCGCGCGGCATGGTCGTGTGGACGGTGCTCGCGCCGCTGGCCTTCGCGTTGATCGCGCTCGCCGGCGTGCGCACCGGCTTCTTCAGTCTCGACTTCGCGTTCGCGCTGCTGGCGGCGGCGATGTGCGGCGGATTGACGTTCCTCGTGTTGTGGAACGCCACGCGCGTCGACCGTGCGACACGCCGCGCGGAGGCCGCGCGCGAGGTGGCACAGCAGGCCGCGAACCGCCTGCGCCTCGCGCAGACCGCGACCGGCGTGCAGATGTGGGAGTGGTCGGTGCGCTCGCGGCAATGGTTGTCGCTCGATGGCGAAGAGCGGCTCGATCCGTCGACGAACGAATATCTCGAAGCCGGCCTCGCGCGCTGCCTGCGCGATGGCCACGCCGAGTTCGAATTCCCGGTGCGGCGGCCGGGCATCGAAGATCAATGGATGCTCGCGAGCTGCTGGCGCGAGTCGCGCGACGGCGTCGTGGTGATCGCCGGCGTCAACGTCGACGTCACCGAGCGCAAGTTCGCCATCCTCGCGCTGGAAGCCAGCGAGACGCGGCTGCAGCTCGCGGCGCAGGCCCTGCCCGGCTTCGTCTACGACTGGAACCGCGCCAGCGGCAAGCTGGTGCGCACCTCGGGCATCGAGCAGCTGCTCGGTTACTCCGGCGCCGAGATCTCGCTGGCGAGCCGCTGGTGGGACGGGCTGATCCACCCCGACGACGTCGCCAGCGCGCGGCCGACGCGCGTCGACGCCGTCAGCGGCGCGGGCCACGACGACAACAGCATCGCCTGCGAATACCGCGTGCGGCACCGCGACGGGCGCTATGTCTGGATCTGGGACCACTGCATCCTGGTGCGCGATCGCGCCGGCGAAGTGACGCGCGTCGTCGGCAGCGTGCTCGACATCACCGACCGGAAAGAAACGCTGGCACGGCTCGCGGCCAGCGAACGCCAGCGCGAGAACCTGCTGAACGCCGAACGCGCGGCGCGCGCCGAGCTCGGCACCGCCGGCCAGGCCAAGGACGAGTTCCTGGCAACGATCTCGCACGAATTGCGCACGCCGCTGAACGCCATCCTCGGCTGGGCCACGCTGCTGCAGCGGCCGAACGTCGATCCCGCGATGATCGGCGACGGCCTGAAGGTGATCGAACGCAACGCCCGCGCGCAGACCGCGCTGCTGGGCGACCTGCTCGACGCCAACCAGATGATGTCCGGCAAACTGTCGCTGACGTTCGAGCCGATGGACCTGAACGACGCCGTGCGCGCGACGCTCGATTCGCTGCGCGTCACGATAGCCACGCGCAAGGTGCAGGTAGATAGCCGGCTCGCGGCGGCGGCGCTGCCGGTCATGGGCGACTCGGGTCGCCTGCAGCAGATCGTCGGCAACCTGCTGTCGAACGCGCTGAAGTTCACGCCGGCGGGCGGCGTCGTGTCGGTGAGCACCGGCCGCGACGACGACGGCCTGTGGTGCCAGGTGCGCGACAGCGGCGAAGGCATCGCCGCAGAGTTCCTGCCGCACATCTTCGAGAAGTTCCGCCAGGCGGAGGGCGGCAGCTCGCGCAAGTTCGCCGGTCTCGGACTCGGGCTCGCGATCACGAAGCAGCTGGTCGAATCCCACGGCGGGTCGATCGGCGTGGCCAGCGAGGGCCAGGGGCGCGGCGCGGTGTTCACGGTGCGGCTGCCGCAGCTGCGCGCCGACGGCACGGACGTTTCCTATCTCGATGCGCCGCGATCCGCCGGCCGCTCCGACAAGCCGCTCGCCGGTCTCACGATCCTCGCCGTCGACGACGAGCCCGACTCCCGCGAATACCTGGAGCGGCTGCTGAGCGAACAAGGCGCGGAGATCGTCAGCGTCGCCTCGGCGCGCGAGGCCATCGAGGCGATCTCGCGCGGCAGTGGACGGTTCAACCTGCTGGTCAGCGACATCGGCATGCCGGAGTCGACCGGGTACGACCTCATCGACACCGTGCGGCGACAGTTGAAGGTCGACGGGACGGCGTTGCCGGCCGTCGCGTTGACGGCGTTCACACGCGCACAGGATCGAACCCAGGCGCTGGAACGCGGCTTCCAGAATCACCTGGCGAAGCCGGTGCAGGTGGGACGATTGATCGGGGCGATCCGCCAGCTCACGGGTCGCGCGGACCCCGGCGCCGACAGGCTGGACGAGACCGCACGGCGCGGGCGGAAGCACTGATCCGGGCGTTGCGGGCGGCCCGCCATGGGCAGCATCGGCCCGCCATGGACGGGTTCGAGTAGATAGGCCGGCAGCGCCGGCCGGCCGTCAATCCGGCTTGGTCGTCAGCAACCGCTGCAGGTTCTTCTCGTACCCCGGCAGCGCCTGCTTCAGCGTGCGCTTCAGGTCCGCATCGCCCTTGCCGGCGATCTGCGCCTTGAACTGCGCCACCGTCATCTCGTGCGAGCTGATCTGGTTGACGACGAAGTTCGCGCGGGAGCGCGCCTCGCCGGCCGCGGGCAACGAGGTCTTCCGGTCAGGATTGTCCTCGGGCAGTCGCCAGCCCTTGCGCTTGGCCAGCGCCTCGAGCTTGCGGGTCGTGTCCTCGCTCTGCGTCGCGATGGCGGTCGCCGTGTCGTGCACCGGGCCGGCGCCGAAGTCCTTCGCCGCGCCGCGCGCGTCGAACGCGCTCTGCCGGCTGATCTCCAGCGCATTGAGGATGAACGTCGGATCGTCCGTCGCGACGAGCTTGCGATCGAACAGCGGATCGGTCGGCGTGCCCTGCGCGGGGTCGCGGTTCCGATACGGCTGCACGTCCTGCTGGCGCGGGATGGTGGTCTGTTCCGGCGTAGATTGATCCGGCTTGGGCTGGTCCTGGGCGACCGATCCGGAGGCGAGAACCAGCAAGGCGAGCGTTGTCAGCATGTGCGTTCGCGGCGCGGCGCCGGCTGCATGCCGGCGCCGCGCCCGCGTCCTGGTTGGTAGCTAGTCGCGGCGGATCAGCAGCGACGCGACGAGCGCCACGGCGGCACCGGCGGCCGCGCCGTACGCGATCGACTTCCACGGATTGTCGTGCACGTATTCGTCGGTGACGCGCGCGGCGTTGATGCCGGCCTCGCGGGCCCGCGTGCCGGCTTCCGCCAGGCGGACCTTCGCGTTGCCGATCGTGCGCACGACTCGCTGCCGCACGGCTTCCGCCGCCGCGCCGCCTTCCTCACCGAGGGTCTTCAGCAACTCCTCGGCCTGCGCGATGACACGATTCAGCTCGTTCACCGTGGATTCGGCGTTGCGGGCGCCATTGTCGAAAGATTTGGCCGAGATGCTCATGAGGAAGCTCCTGTGGTTCCGTTGAAAGGTGTCTCAGGTTAAGCGTTGCGCAGCGCGGCACCTGTCAGTTGCCGTGGACGCGGACCTGTCGGCCGATGACCACAGCCCTAACTGCTCGCACGCGCGGTCGGCCATCGCTGACACCGGGAGGGCGCGTCGTCCGCGTTCGCGGCCTTTTTGCGGCGTGCAGCATCGGTCCCCGTCGATCACCTACCGCACTCTTCACGAGGAGATTTGAAGTGACACAAACGAACAGCAGCTGGACCCTGGCCGTGGCCGCGGCGGTGGGCGTGATGGCCCTCGCCGGCTGCAATCAACGCGAGTCCGCGCAGAAGACCGCGGAAGACGTGAGCGAAGCGCGCCAGGACGCCAACCAGAACGTGGCGGAAGAGCGCCGCGAAGCCGCCGACACGGCGACCGAAGGCAAGGAAGACCGCGCCGCCGCCGAATACGACGTGGCGATCGCGCAGGCCGATGGCCAGCGCAAGGTCGCGAAGGAAAAGTGCGAGACGCTGTCGAGCGACGCGCAGAAGGCCTGCAAGGAACAGGCTGAGGCGACCTACGAGTCCGCCAAGGCGCAGGCCCAGGCGACGCTCGATGCCGCGAAGCAGTCGGGTTCGGCCTCGCCGACCGGCAACTGAAGGTAGTCACGCGAACGTGGCCGGGTGATGCCCACCTGCGAGACCTTTGCAAGTCGCGTTCGCGTAACCCCGCCCGGCGATGGTTGACCCCACCGCCGGGCGTTTTCGAATGAAGGAGAGACTCATGAACATCACGCTTCGTCACGGACTCGCGCTCGCAGGCCTGAGCCTGCTGTGCAGCGCCGTCCCCGTGGGAGCGGTGAGTCTTTCGACCGTCGGGACGCCCGAGCCGGCGCCCGAGGGCACCCGGATTCCCGCGACGATCGACGCGATCGCCGCCGACCTCGCCGGCGCGGGCAGCGGCACGCTGGTCCCGCTGATGGCGGCCGACATGCAGGCGCGCCAGGTCGCGACCGTCGATGCGCCGTCCACCGGTGGCGGCGCGGGCTCGGTCGGCAAGCCGATCGGCGACATCGAATTCGTCAAGCAGGCCACCGAGAGTGGCCGCAAGGAAATCAGCTCGGCGCAGCAGGCACTGCCGCAGCTGAAGGATCCCGGCCTGAAGCACATCGCCGAGATGCTCGTGAACGACCACGGCAACGCGAACGGCAAACTCGCGCAGCTGGCCGAAGCCAAGGGCTGGCCGGTGCCGGGGCCGCGCGCGGCACCCGACGCACCGCCGTCCGGCGCGGCGAGCAGCGATTTCGACGCGAAGTGGACCGCCGAGATGATCGCGGGCCACGAGCGCTCGGTCGCGCTGTACCGCGCGCAGGCGGGCGGCGGCGAGGACAAGGATCTGCGCAAGTACGCGAAAGACACCCTTCCGACCATCGAAAAACATCTGGCCGAATTGAGGAGTCACCAATGAGCAGCAACGGAAACGTCTTGACCCTTCGCATCATCAAACTACTGGGCGTGGCCGGCATCGCGGTGCTGGCGGCGTCGTACATCGCCGCCCGCGCGCAGCGCCGCGACGAAGAGAACCGCCGCCGCCTGGCGGAGCAGATCGAAGCCGAACGCTGGGAGAGCGAAGGCGGCGCGAGCCACAGCGGCCCCGCGACGCAGAGCGCCGTCACCGCGCATTGATGGGGACAGTCCCCGTTTGCTAGCAAAAGGGGACAGTCACGAGATCCAGATGAGGTCTTCCTTCGTCGTGAAGGTCCCATCTGGATTTCGCGTGACCGTGATCTCCCACTCGCCCGCAGCCAGCGGTCCGCTGTAGTTGCCGTAATTGACCACGAAGGTGTTTTCGCCGGTCTGGCGGATGCGATAGACGTGGTTGTAGTCGACGTGATGCCAGATACTGCAGCTCGTCGGCTTGAAGCCGAGCGTGCGCAGCCGCCGGACGACCTCTGCCGTCGGCGGTGAGTCGAACACGCTTAGGCAGAAGCTGCCGCGACGTTTCCAGCTCGCGAAGAGCGCGACGACGATGTCTTCGTAAGGCACGTCGAGGCGCCCTGCTTCCTCGCGTGCCGCGGCGAACCAGCGGGTCTTGAACTCGGCCACCTGCGCCTGCGTCGCAGCGAGCAGGCACTCACCATTGGCTCGAACGGTTTCCTCGCGGCCCGGCGGGCACCAATAGTCGGCCTGCGCGACACCCGACGTGAGCCCCGCCACCAGCAACGCGCTGACGAGCGACGCCCTCATGACAGCGTGACTGTCCCCTTTTGCCAGCAATCGGGGACTGTCCCCATTACGACGGCGGGCCTTCGGGGGCCGCGGCCTTGCCGGGCGGCGTCACGAGCATCACCGTCGACGACGGCTGGCGGATGCCGGCCTTGTCGAAGGCCTGCTTCAGCCGCAGCATGAATTCGCGCTTCACGTTCGACTGCTCCAGCGCGCGGACTTTCAGCCGCGCGCGCAGCGTGATGCCGCGATCGCTCCACGCCTCCACGCCGGCGATGTCCAAGTCGTCGATGATCTTGCCGCTCCACACCGAATTCGCGCGCATCGCCGCGCCGACCTCGCGCATGAGATCGAGCACCGGCTGGATGTCCTGCTCCAGCGCGATCGTCACGTCGACCACCGCGAACGCGTACGTGCGGCTCGAGCTCGTCACGACGCCGATCTCGCCGTTCGGCACGTAGTGCACGTTGCCCTCGTAGTCGCGCAGCTGCACGTAGCGCAGCGTCAGGTCCTCGACCAGCCCGCTCTTGCCGGCGATCGACACGACATCGCCCTGCCGGATCTGGTTCTCCGCCAGCAGGAAGAACCCGCGGAAGAAGTCCTTCACCAGCGACTGCGCACCGAATGCGATCGCGATGCCGGCGACGCCGGCCGTCGCGAGGAACGGCAGGATCGAGATGCCCAGGGTGTTGAAGATGGCCAGCGTCGCGATCACGCCGATCAGGATCGACGCCAGCTTGCGCAGCACGCTGCTCAGCGTGGCCGCGCGTTTCTGTGCCTCGACGTCGTGGGAATGCGACGCCGTGAACTTCTCCAGCCCGGCGATCAGCCGCCGCGCGATCGCGATCAGCAGCCAGCTGACCAGCAGGATCGCGGCGATCCGCGATCCGGCCTGGATCCAGTCGACGGCATTGAACCATTCGACGACTTTGTCTTCGTGAGCCATGTCTCACGTTACCGCAAATTTGTCCGTCCCGGCACGCGGCATGATCCTACGCGGCGCGACAGCCCGTTCCGAAGCAGTGACTCTGCCGCCAAGCGCACCATGGTGCCGTGACATCAGGGATGACAAAGACGGTCTCTGCCGGCGTGGTCGCGGTGCTCGCCAGCCTGTTAGGCGGCAGTGCCGGCAACGATGCGCCGCACCTGCTCGTGCCCGACGGCTTCGTCGCCAGCGTCTACGCACGCGATCTGCCCGGTGCCCGCGCGCTGGCCATCGAACCCGACGGCACGCTGACACTGCGCGGCCGCCGCGACACCTACGAAATCCTCCCGCCGCGCGACGATCAACCCGTCACGGTGATGCGCGTCGCGACCGAGCTCGACGACCTCGACGACGCGGCCGCCGAGAACGCCACGCTCGCGGTCAGCGTGCCGGGCTTCGTGCACCTGAGCTGGCACGCCGATTCCAGCGAGATCGCGTACACGGTGGCTAGCGGCGCCGGCGCGGGTATCCCGGTGCCGCCGCGCACGCTGGCGCTGGCGCGCACGCTGGCCAGCGCGCGTTTCACCGACGTCGCGCTCGCGCCGGACGGCACCCTGTTCGTCGCCGATCCGCGCCGCGGCACGGTCTGGCAGATCCGGCCGGCGAATCCGCCGCGCACCTGAGGCCGAACTACCCCGCGCCGGGCACGCGCGACTTCCGCCGCCCG
>Ga0335075_10003213_pt1 | contig 25991 bp, 20 predicted proteins | sample Lox_Sample_24_FD_206723 | JGI IMG/M metagenome (GOLD analysis project Ga0335075, IMG submission 206723) | Soil microbial communities from Loxahatchee National Wildlife Refuge, Florida, United States - Lox_Sample_2.4 | ecosystem: Environmental > Terrestrial > Soil > Wetlands | place: USA...
TTTCAAAGATCGAGGGATCGGGATGGAAGGTTATCTTTGTTCCAGTTTTTCGCGTCTTGCCCGACGGCTTCAGTTTCGATGTCGGCACACCTTTTTCGTAGGACTGTTCCCACACTTCGCCGTCGCGCCAGATCTCGAGGTCCAGCCAGTCGGAAAGCGCGTTCACAACCGACACTCCGACGCCGTGCAGTCCGCCTGAAACCTTGTACGTTTCGCTGTCGAATTTTCCGCCCGCGTGCAGCACAGTCATGACAACTTCCGCAGCCGGCTTCTTCTCTGTTGCATGCATATCGACGGGAATGCCGCGCCCGTTGTCCGTCACGGTCACGCTGTTGTCGTCATGGACCACGACGTTGATTTCGTCGCAATAGCCGGCCATCGCTTCGTCGACGGAGTTGTCGACTACTTCCCAGACCAAATGATGCAAGCCCATCTCGCCGGTCGAACCGATGTACATCGCCGGGCGCTTGCGAACGGCCTCGAGGCCGCCCAGCACCTTGATCGACGTAGCATCGTACTTGTGGCCGCCTGCCGTGCTTTTGGTGGTCGGCGTTTCTTTGTCACCCATGAATAGCGTATCTCCTGTACAAGGATCGTTCGGGTTGCCGCGAGCTGCAAAAATACTTTTCGAAGCGGTCGCGCGCGTGAATGCTCTGCAAACGTATTTCGTCTTCGGGAAGGCGGGTGCCCCGCTGTGGAATGGCCGCGCAAGCTGCTTGCCGCAGCGAGCTGGCTTGGCATTTGCCTCCCATTGGCTCCAGCTTCAACCCGTCAACGCTAGAGCTCGAAGGGCTTTGCAGCTAACATCCCGTCCCGCTCCGAATTTGCAGGTGGGACGCGGCGAAGCCGCACCTTCCTCCGTTATCGACTTGCGGTTCGGCGAGGCCGGCCCTTCACCCTGGCGCAGGTGAAATTCAGGCCCAAACTCGATCCATGTAACCGCGTATTTCGGAGGAACTTCAAGCCTCACAATTATACGAGGCTTAGATAGTATTTACAACAAAGATTGGTCGATTAGTCGTCTATTAGGGTGTGTATTTTCAATGAGATACAAGCATAACGCGGCGGCGGGATTCGCGTAGATGTACGTTGATTCTGTCGCGCGGTATGATGTCTACTTGTGAAGATAGCTTTTTGGTTTATCCGGCCGGCTTGTGAAGCTAGATGCGCATCGGCATCACCACGTAGCGGTAGCGGCTTGACTCGTCTGCGGTCGGCCGCAGTTGCCCAGCAGACTGCTCATCCTTCAACTCAAAACTGATCGGGCCGTCCACCGTGGCGCTAAGGAAATCGAGCAGATACTGAGCGTTGAACCCAATCGTGATTGGGTCGCCCTTAAATTCTTTCTCGATTGATTCTTTGGCCTCGCCATATTCGGGGCTCGAAGCCGATACTTCGATTCCTTCCTTGGCGAGCACAAACTTGACGGCGTGCGACCGCTGATCCGCCAGTTGCGAAACGCGCCGCAAGGCATCCTGTAGTTCAGCTCGCTCCAGAACGACGATTTTGTTCGCATCCCGCGGCAGTACGGCTTCGTAGTTCGGGAATTGCCCAGTCAACTTGCGGGATGTGAGCAACCGCCGCTCAAACTGGAAGAAAAGATGGCTGTCGTCTTGCCCAAATTCGCAAACACCCTCATCACCGGCATCGCCAGCTAGGCGCTGGATTTCCGTCATGGCTTTCTTGGGAACCAGCACGCGCGTTTCAGGGAACGATCCTTCGAACTTACAATCTGTATCAACCAGAGCCAGGCGATGACCGTCTGTCGCTACCATTGTGGCCGCATTTGCCTTTAGCACCAAAAGCGCCCCGTTCAGCGTGTAACGCGACTCCTCGAGCGAAATAGCGAAGATCGTCTTCGCAATCAAGTCGGCTAGTAATTTTGCCGGGATTTTCGTGATGGCGTGAGGAAAACTTGGCAATGCTGGAAAGTTGTCCTTTGACATCCCAACCAGTTTGTAGTTCTTGCGGTCTGCTGTAACTTGAACGTAGTGGTTCTCCAACAGCTTGAACCGAATCTCACCCTCAGGGAGCAATCGCACGATGTCCAGAAGCTTCTTCGCCGGAATCGTGCCCGAACCCTCTTTCTTGACCTTCGCCTCGCACGACGTGCGGATGCTCAGTTCCAAGTCGGTGGCTGTGATCGACAGTCGGTTACCTTTCGCCTCGCACAACAAATTCGACAGGATGGGAATCGTGGTCTTTCGTTCAACGACACCTTGCGTCGCCTCAAGCTCTTCGAGTAGGTCGAATTTCTTTACGCTGAATTCCATTTCCAAATTGTTCCTCGCGACTCGTCGCTCCTGCACTTAACTCTACTGCTTTTCTAATCCTGATTCTAAAGTAAAAACCGTAGTCGCCGCCGCATATGTGAATCTGTGGAAAACCTATCAATCTCAATTCCGTTCCAATACTTACTGACCCGGGCTCCTTGTGGATTGCGGTTTAACGCTTTGGAAAAAATTGGGGTCAAATGCCGCTCCATACTATTTTTCCCCAATTTCCACCACGCGAACACTGCAGATCTCCACAGCTCAGCTTAAGGCTATCCAAATGAGTCGAGTAGCCTGTTAATGGTTTTGTTCAAATCTTTATCTATCTGTCGCAGTGCTTCAATCTTGTTGATCGAGTGAAGCACCGTCGTATGGTGTTTGCCGCCGAACTGCTTGCCGATCTCCGGAAGCGATGCGGACGTCAGCTGTTTCACTAGGAACATGGCGACTTGCCGCGGATATGCGATCACCTTCGAGTTGCTGCGCATCTTCAGATCCTGCGCGCGTAGCCCAAATGCTTCGCCTACCGCTTTTTGAATCTGCTCGATAGTGACTTTCTTCTCCTGGGTCTCGATGATGTTCTTAAGGACCTGCTGCGCCATCGGCAAGTTGATTTCGGCGCCGGTAAGAGACGCGTACGCCATCAGGCGAATCAGAGCGCCTTCCAGTTCGCGGATGTTCGACTTAATCGCTCGCGCAATGTACTCCGCTACGTCGTCCGGAACATGTACGCGTTCGCTGTCTGCTTTCTTTTGTAAAATAGCGATTTTGGTTTCCAGGTCCGGCGGCTGAATATCGGCAATCAGGCCCCACTCAAACCGCGATCGCAAGCGCTCCTCGATTGCAGAAATGTCTTTGGGCGGGCAGTCCGACGAAATCACAATCTGTTTCTGTTGGTCGTACAGCGCGTTGAACGTGTGGAAGAATTCTTCCTGCGTCCGCTCGCGGGTGGCGATGAATTGGATGTCATCGACCATGAGAACGTCCATATTGCGGAAACGCTCGCGCAGGGCCGCCATGCGCTCGAAGCGTATTGACGCGATCACCTCGTTGGTGAACTTCTCCGCGCTCACGTACGTCAATCGCAGCGCCGGATTCCGACGCTTCAGGTCGTGACCAATCGCTTGCATGAGATGAGTTTTGCCCAACCCAACCCCACCGTAAAGGAAAAGCGGGTTATACGTTCGGGAGGGCTGCTCAGCGACCGCCTTCGCCGCCGCATGCGCGAACTGGTTCGACGCACCGACCACAAAGCTGTCGAACGTGTATCGTGGGTTTAGTTGGTGACTGGTCGAATCAAAATCGAGCCGTGCTTGTTGAGAGGGCGCAGGTGCCGGATTGGCGAGTTCGTTTTCAGCACAAATGAACTCCAGCACCAGATCCGGCTGTCCTATCTGCGTAAGGACCGCCTTCAATATCTCGCCGTATGTTTCCTTCAGCCTCTTACTGAAGAGCTTCGTGGGAACCCGAACCACTAGCCGGCCATCTTCGGCTCGCTCCTGGCGGGTAGGCCGGAACCACGTCGCAAAACTGTGGGGGTTGATGCGGTGCTCCATGTGCTGGAGAATCTTGTCCCAAACTGTCAGAATCATTGAAAAGATTAGCCCCTACGTCGAATTTCCACTGATGTGGAAATGTTGTGGAAAACGCGCCACAGACGCCCGGCTGGTTGTTATGAGTTTTTTAGCCCCTCAGGTCCGGCGCCGCAGAGTAACGCCCCCTTCCGGGACCTTCCTGACCGACCCCGGAAAGTCTACAGCGCAATATCAATCCCTTTGACGCGAAATCTTCAAGGGGACGCGAGGGGGGATTCTGCCTAAACGTGAGTGGATGAGCAAGAGAAATCGCGCCGAAAAAAGCGCAGACCCTCCACAGGAATGCACAGTTTTTCCACAGCCCAATTTGCCCTTGAAAATCACCTGCGATGTATGCCATCGCTCTCGATTTTTGAATCCGAATGGCCGGAATGTTGGCCCAATAGGGCAAATTTTTTCTGAGGCCGATGCGACGCCACGCTCCCATTGCCGCAGTCACCCGCAAAAGTTTTCCACAGACCGTAGTCCTTCTGGTGTCTGTGGAAAATTCCAAATCGGCACGGAGTGTTCCTGTTTCGCAGCATGGGTAGGCAGGGAAACCGCCCGAGCGAAATATACTTCGATTGATCGCAGACTGCGTCGGTTGAAATCAGAGCATCTGAACAGGGGTTGCTCAACGAGGTTGGTCTACTACCTTCGGCACGACATTGAATTTCTGCTGTGCCTCCGGCTTATCCGGTCGCGGAAACTCGAATATCCCCCATGGATCGGCGGCAATGAGCAATCGGTCCGGCTCGACCAGCAGCGCAGTCGCCGTCAATGACTGCCCGCCCGCGAGAGTCAGATAGTACAAACCTATTGGCGACCCATCCGAATTGAACTCCACCAAAGTGTCCGCTATCGCGGCCCACATGTCGTGCGTCTGGGGATCAACGGCGACGGCGGTTATCTTCGGTTCCTTAACCGCTAATCCTCGATCGAGGCTGCCCAGGTTCACGCGCAAGCCCGCTGTAAACCCGAACATCCCAGAATTGAACCGCCCGTGGTATCCCGGATGGAATCCCGACCCTCCGAAACCGCCGGTGCGTGCCCCCACGTGGTTCGCTACACCCGACGCGCCCTTTGCGCCGGAGGGCGCCCCTGTGATCTCTTGCGAAAGCCCACGTGGACGGAAATAGGCTCCGTCGATGGAAGACCCTACCAAAAACGAAGCCGGCATTCCCATGGTTCCCTGCGCACCAGGTGGAGGCCCGAGCCACTCGAATGAATACAAAGGCGAATTGGCGCCCGAGTCGCTCGTCGAGTCTCCGCTCCCATACATGCCAAGTCCTTCCGTTGTGCCGGAGCCCGGTATATCGAGCGTATCGGCCGTGCTGCTGGAGTCATCGTTCGAGCCCGAAAACTGAAGCAGCGCACCTCCGCTTGTTGTTTGGTCGCCGAACTGTCCGAGCCCTGCCCGCCGTCCACGCCCGCCAAATCCGGACGTCGATCCCATACCCAGCTGGAAGTTCGTCGATCCTTGGCTGTTCACCTCGCCCGAGAACGTGGCGCCCAGGGGCCCGCCCGCGGCACCGGATGAACCGAATTCCCTCATATTTTGCTGATCGACCGCCTGGCCGAATCCGTATCCGCGACGCAGTGATTCGCCGATTCCAGTTCCGACGTTACCGCCGAATTTCACGTCTTCCGACGATCCGAGGCTCAGCCAACCGCCTTCCTGGTTCGAGAAGGAGACGTCTGAAAACCCGAAGAGCAGCTGTACACGATCGTCTGGCTGCACTGCCCCGCCTCCGAAATCGGACTTCGGAATCGAAGCCTGGTATGACTGATATCCGTACTGGTCGTACTTGCGCAGCGTTGGATTGGAGGTCGACGCAAAAGCGAAATAGATGCCGCCCGCCGAATCGCCGGTAATCGTGCCGTAATCGTGCAGAGCAGTTTCTTTGGGTCGTGGACCTCCAAAGAGCTCCTCGGTCTCGGCATCTACGTCTGTTTTGGGGTTACCATCGACGTCGGTCGGATCACCGAAGTGCTGAAGAACTGTCCCGTGCAGGTCGATCACCTCGACAAGCTGCCTGGATCGCAGCGTCGTGATAGCGAATTCGCTGTCGGAAAGCGCCACGACGGAAGTCGGCGCAAAGACTGGCGTCCTCGAGACAATCGAGCCATCCGGCCGGAAAACGTCAATTGCGTTTTCGCCGCGGTCCGCGACGGCGATCATCCCGGTCGGCGTCAGGTCGATGCCGACCGCGTACCGAATCGCCACACCAGATCCTGTCTTGGGAATCTGGCTCATCAGCTTCCCATCCGGGCTATAAACGGAGATCCTGTTCGCGGGGCGCGTGAGGATGTAATAGTCGCCGTTGGGAGCATGCTTCATCGCGATCACGCCGGCTCCGACGTTCGAAAAGACGCGCTCGCGCGATTCGATAATACTGCGAATGCCTTGGGCGCGGAGCCCGCCCGGCAACGCAACTAGGGATAAACCGAAGAGGCCCAGAGGAAGAATAAGCCGATTTAGGACCGCCCACCTGCGCCACACCACCCACCCCGGACTTGATGAGGATTCAATTTTCATTCCCAAAGCGCTTCGGGAAAGTTCCGCGATTTGTGATGCAGCGTGAGGGCCAAATTTTGCCTGAAGTCTTCCGCGGTTCTTGCTGTTAGGGTAACTCTCTCAATCGAGGCGAAAGTTGAGGCGCTCGATCGAACGCGCTCGGCCGGTCGACTCGTCTACATCGACCCGCACGCTATTCATCTGCACGTCCCCCTCAGCCACCGCGAACCGCGCTGGCAGCGAATCGAGGAATCTCTGCAACACGCCTTGCGTCTCCATGCCGATGACAGAGTTGTGCGGACCGGTCATGCCCACATCTGTGACGTACGCCGTTCCGTTCGGCAGGACGCGATTATCGGCCGTAGCTACATGCGTGTGTGTGCCGACGACCGCGCTCACCTTGCCATCGAGATACCAGCCCATAGCCTGCTTTTCCGATGTGGCCTCCGCGTGCATATCGACGAAGATCACTTTCACTTCCGACGGAATGAGCGCAAGCTGCTGTGATGCCGTGCGAAATGGATCGTCGATCGGCGTCATGAACGTGCGCCCCTGCAGATTTAGAACGGCATAGCCGGTTCCATTCTTTGCTTTTGCGACCAACAATCCCTTTCCCGGCGACCCATTCGGGAAATTCGCAGGACGCAATAGGCGTGGCTCGTGCGGAAGATATTCCATGATCTCCTTGCGGTCCCAAATGTGATTGCCTCCGGTCAGCACCTCGATTCCGCTTGCGAACAACTCGTCGGCCAGCCTCGGCGTGATACCGAACCCGGAGGCCGAATTCTCACCGTTGGCAATGCACAGATCGATCGACTGCTGCGCGATGATGTCTGCCAGCCGCTCGTGGACAATTTTGCGTCCCGGCGACCCCACAATGTCACCAATGAACAGGATCCTCAATTTGTACCTTTCGAGAAAAAGCGCAGCTGATACAGCCAGTCTTGCCGCACTGCACGGTCGTGCCCAAAAATCGAAGAGGAGAAAGTCCACTCCGCCGTGTGTTGCTAAGCCCTGAACCCCTTCGTAAGGTGGGTGCCCCGCGCCTGTTTCAGGCTTCCCCGGCCGAAGCCGGGGCGTGCGCAACAGCAGGACGACTGAAGCTCCCTGGGATCCAGTGTTGGTTCAAATAGGCTTTCGCAACATGCACCTGCGTTGCAGGCCATCTCCATCGCCATTCTAACAGGGGAGACGTCGCGACGTTCGGTTTCGACAGCTCAAGAAGGACGTGTGATCGGCACGTAACAGCAGGTTACAGCGCAAAATACCACTCAAAAGTGTATCCATCAATTTTCCAACTTTCATTGATGCTGCTGGAGTTACTGCGAAAATTGATGGCACGGCGTATCCATCGCCCAAGGTGGTTAAAGTAAGGCTTTGAGCGTGGCGACTTTTGTTGCGAGTAGAAATTTCGATGTAGCTGATCCGACGAGATTTGCGGCGATTTCTATTCGTAACGTGTTGCGAGTAGAAATTGACAACGGCGAAAGCGGGGCGAGTTGTACGGAGCGAGAGTCCGGTCTGTGTTGCGGGTGCCGTGTTCTCAATCTTGGCGGCCATAGAACAAAGTACCATAACACGATTCAGTATATTTGTCAATAGTAAACATGGTACTGGGACTCGCCTTGGCCACGGCAGACCGCCTCCAGGGTCAGCGAGAGACTGGCGGGTCAGCTGGCGAAGCGGATTTGAACGTTAAGTTCGAGGCGGTCCAGAGATTTTTTACCGATCGTCACGTCGAGGTTACGATTTTCGAGTTCCTTTAGGACGCTGAACAACGGTAATTGTTCGGGTGTGCTCTTAGCAGCTTTTCGCTTTTCCGGCAGCCTCCGTGCGTAAAACTCGGTCCCTTCAAACTCGATCTTCAAGTTCCAAGCTTTGCAGGCCTTTAGCAGAAAGAATGCCGACGGCGTCGCCTTTTTCTTCAGATAAGAATTGAGTCTGGCCAGATCGATGCCGAGATCGTCGGCGGCATCTCTCTGCGTCACGAACCGCTGTCGGATGGCATCTTCCAGTTTTTTCCTGATCTCTTCTCTGAGATCGCCTTCAGTTGTGTTGGCACTGGGCATGCTATGCTCCGGGTAAAAAGTGAATCAATTTTATTTGATCGATTGAGCGGTGATCAAATATAATTGATACATGATTTCCACAAGGTCAGATTGCTTTCAACAGGGCCGTTGATGTACGCAGAGGGTCCTTCATCAAGCGAGTCCGGGAGGGATAGACGATGAGCGAAGCGCTACCAAGAGTCGGTTCTGCCCTTCTTGTGCGTGATCACCTTGATCGAATCCTGCTCGGGCAGAGGAACAAAGATCCGCAACGAGGGGCGTGGGTGATTCCCGGGGGAAAGATACACGCTTTTGAAAGTATCGCGGGGGCCGCCGCGCGCGAATTGGAGGAGGAGACGGGACTCAGAGTTGAGGTGGAGCGACAATTTCGCGTCTACGAAATTGTAAATCCCCCGAACGAACACCGGATTATCATCTACAGTTGGGCGCGGGCGCTTGGCGGCACGCCAAAGGCGTCGGATGATCTGTCACAGGTCAGATTTTTTGAAGCGCAGCAATTGGACGCGCTTGAGCTTTCGCCCCTCGTCCGAAGAGTGCTCCAAGACGCAGGACTCCTGCAAACCCAGAGGCTAGCGGCCGTTCATAGCTAACCGCAACCGCCGACTTGTTCATGTGTGCTGCACCATATGCAGTCTTCGCGTTCGATGGATTCCTTTCTCCCCGTGCTAAAAATCGTTTAGAATCCAGCATTCGTTTGTAGCTTAAGAATGGAGACCACCGCGTGATCTCAGCGAGAGGACTCCGCTGGGCATCTGTCCGTATGCGACTTCGGTCCTGGAGCCAGCCAGTTGCGCTAGCTCTCGGGCTGGTTATGACTGTTCTGGGAGCTTGGTCATTGTACAAGGGCTGGTTTGGTCCGATTCGGGGGTCGCTGATCGTTGGGGTGGGCTCTTCAATTTTGGCGGCGGCGATCGTGGCCTGCCTGAGCCCAGCCAACGAGGCTGGTTACAGGAAGTTCGTCTCCTTCGGTATCGTGGACATGTGGTCTTCGCGCAACGCGATCAAAGATTGGGTCGAATGGATGGAGACTGCTCGTGAAACTTGTGTCCTGTTTGGGGTGGCGCATCGGGGCTGGTGCCAGGACAAGCGTTTTGAGCCGGCCCTCAAAGAGCGCCTGAAGCACGGAGTTGCGTTCAGGATTTTATTCTTGGATCCGTGTTGCAAAGCAGCGGAAGTGCGCGCTCGCGAAGAAGAGGGGACTAGGAACACCCAGGAGAAGATCAGAAAGTCCATTGAAGACATGTGGAGGATCCGGGAATCGCTTGCCGAAAGTCAGAAGCCCCAACTCAGAATCATCGTTTACAACGCTACACCGAGCTGTGGGCTAACGTGGGTGGATCAACAGATGCTCGTAACACATTATCTCGCTGGCCTGCCAGACGAGACCTCCCCAGCTTTATTGCTTACAAGGCCTCAGGTCGGTATGGAGAGAAGCCTCTACGATGTGTACGCGGACAATTTAGAAAAGATAATTGAGAAGAAGTGCAGATTCGTAGACGAAAACAATGTCAGTGAATTCCTGCCTCAAAAGCCGCCCGAAGTCGACTCAGGCGGTGGGGTGGCACAAACAGAACCAATGCCGGCGGAGGGCGCCAGAGAGGGCGCGAATCGGGACTGATTGACTATGCGACCGAACTGCGACTTCTGCTATGAATTTTCGAGAAACCGAGAAAATGCGTTTCATAGACTCTATGGCACTGAATTTGACCGCACCCTTCTCCGAACCGAGGAATTCGCTGTAATCCCGTCGGTCGGGCAGATCGCGGAGGGCTACCTGCTAGTACTCCCGCGGGCCCACTTTCGCGCTATTGGCGATCTTCCGACGGCGGCGCTGGAGCGATTTGCCCTGCTTTCTAGGCGGGTGGGAGAGATCGTGAGCCGCGAATATGGACGGTTCATCGTGTTCGAGCACGGAACCCGGTTCGAAGGCGTTGGGGGCTGCGGAATCTACCATGCACATTTGCACGTCGTGCCGATAGGGGCGATTCCAGACCCAGTGACGATTTTGAAGTCGAAATTTCCGTTCCAGGAATTCGATTCTCTTGAAGAACTGGGTCCACGAAGCCGTGACCTGCCCACTTATCTTTTCTACCGTGACCTTGAAGGGCGCCTATACCTGTTTGATACGGGACCTCTTCCTTCGCAGTACATGCGCAAAATCTTAGCGGACGCGCTTCATGAGGAAAACTGGGATTGGCGGACCGCTAGAAGAGAAGACCGACTACTAGCGACAACTGAGCGCCTATCGCCTCACTTTGCAGCCATGCAAAATTCGATCGAATCGCAGACGAATGGCTAATGCCTCGTTTCCGGTCGTTGTTACCGATGCGACGCGGAGTAGCCTCGCAGCGTTTTTAGAAACACTTCGCGGTTGCTGGAAGGCCAGCAGTCTGCTCTGGATGCAAGCGAACGGCTTTCCAGTCTTGCCTGGAGTCATCGTCAACGGATGGACGGGAGAAGCCGAAAGGGCCGTCCGGCAGTTCTGCGAGCGCGGCAAATTCAACGAACTGCTGGTGAGAATCGAGAAGCCGGGTCAAAGGTGGACGACGCGGCGAGGCGGCTACACGATCCCGATTTCAGAAGTGGGGTGTGTCGTTAGCCAACTGGCACATGACAGCATGCTGGCGCTTCTCCTTGAGCCCGCCCGACCATACTCCGACCTATACAGTCTCGGTGCAGTGTGTGGCTTGCACACAGGCGTGGCTGACGTCGAGATTGTCGGTCCAGGATTCGACGCCAGCGATATTTTGCGCGGCGATATAGCGCCCCACGAGCGGCTTGAGCTTTCGCTAGCGACCGAAAGCGACGTAGAGAGCTCAGTCGCCCGGAACCACTATATCGTTGATCCCGAAGCATACCGCGAGTCAGTACGACGGCGTCTTGCAAAAATTGGAGCATCGCTTCAGGGGCCGTCCCTATGTAGCGATGTTCGGAAGGAGGATACGCGGCACCTCACTGAAGAGGCTACGCGTTACCTCCAACAAAGCGAGCAGGGGCTGTTGCTGAATCACCTCGATCGGTATGAGCCGATTCCAGAAGAGCTTTTCGGCGAGTTTGTCCGTGAGCTCGGAAGTCTATTTTTGGCAACCCGCTCGGCGCGCACAGCTTGGAAAACATTGTCCGTCGCTGGTAGCTTCCTGGCAGGATCCCGCCTTGTAATGTGGGATTTTTTCGTCCCCAATGATTATCAAACGACGCTGCTCTCAACGATCCTGGCCGAAGGCCGCTAAGTCGGCGGCGTGCATCGGCCTACACCTGGAGCACGTCGCCGTCGCGCGCGACGACCTGGTAGAGCACCGGGTTGACAAAGAACCCGAGGAACAGTCGAGAGATCAATCCCGCGACGATCACAATGGCGAACGGCTTCTGCGTGTCGGAGCCGATGCCAGTCGAGAGCGCGGCCGGCAGCAGTCCGAGGCAAGCGACGAGCGCCGTCATCATGATCGGGCGCAGTCGCAGCAGCGAGGCTTCCAGGGTCGCGGTGCGTATGTCCATCTTCTGCTCGATCCGCAGCTTATTGATATAGGAAACGAGAATGACGGCTGTTTCGACGGACACGCCCATCAGTGCGAGCAAGCCGAGAATTGACGATACGCTGAATGGCGTGCCGGTGAGCTTCAGTGCGATCAAAGCACCAACCGGCTCTGTCATGACGACGCCAAGAGCGATGGCGATCGGAAATTTGAAATTGCCATACAGCGCGAAAAGGATGAGGAAGATCAAGACAAGGGCGAGGGGTCCGATGACTTTGAGCTGCGCCTCCGCCTCGAGGAATTCCGAATACTCCCCGCCCCACGCGACCCGGTAACCTTTCGGCAGTGAGCGAACGATATCGCCGATGGCGCGCTGCCCGTCGGCAACCGCGCCCGCCAGGTCGCGGCCCTCGATGCTGTACTGCACCCCGATGTAGCGGGAGTTGTGCTCGCGATAAATGAACGAAGCCCCACTGGCTTCGTGAATGTCGGCAAGTTGACTGAGAGGAATCTGCTGGCCGGATGGAGTTCCGACGAGCAGGTTTGCGATTGCCTGCTGGCCCTCACGGTACTGCGGCTCCATGCGAACAACGAGGTCGAATAGCTTTTCACCCTGGATGACCTGCGTGGCGGCCTGCCCGCCGACGGCAGCCTGAACGACCGCTTCCACGTCGGCGACGTTGATGCCGTAACGCGCGATTTTGTCGCGGTCAACGTTAATGACCAGGCTCGGCTGACCGAGTTCGCGCACGACCGTCAGTTCCGTAAAGCCAGGCACTCGTTCGAGACGCTTCTTGTTTTCGAGCGCGTTTGACTGCAGGACGCTCAGATCGGGGCCGTAGATTTTCACGGCGAGCGCGCTTTTAAGGCCGGTGAGCGCCTCGTCGACCGCGTCTTCGGCTGGCTGCGTGTAGTTGAAAATGATGCCCGGGAACGATTCGAGTTGTTTCTGGATATCTTTGACCAGCTCTGCCTTCGTGTGGAAAGCGCTCCGCTGCCAAATCTTATCTTTGTAGGGCCGCAGGCCAACGTAAAACTCGCAATTAAAGAAGCCTGTGGGGTCGGTGCCATCGTCGGGCCGGCCGAGCTCGGAGCCCACGTCCGTCACTTGCGGATATTTCATCAGGATGTCGCGAACCTGGGGCGCGATCTTGGCGGCTTCCTGCCACGAAATTGTGTAGGGCATCGTTGCGCGGACCCATAGCGCGCCTTCATCGAGGTGCGGCATGAACTCGCCGCCGATGAAGGGAACCAGCAGGAGTGTTGCGGCGAAAATTGCGGTCGCGACGACCATCGTGATCGCCGGATGGTCGAGGCACCACTTCAGCTCGCCCGTATAAATTTTCTTGATCCACTCGAACGGCTTGTTGAAGCGCTCGTGTACGCCCTTCTTGAACCAATACGAGCACATCACTGGAACGAAGGTAAGCGTCAGAATTAGCGCGCCGACCAGCGCGATGGACATCGTGTCGGCCATTGGATGGAAGAGCTTTCCAGATGGGCCGCTCAGGGCGTAAATCGGGATGTAGCCGGCGATGATGACTGCGATCGAGTAGAAGATTGGTCGGTCGACGTCGCGAGCGGCGGCAAGGATCACTTCATGCAGGTCGTACTGCTGGCCTTCACGCAGGCCCAACTCGCGGTAGATGTTCTCCACCATGACCAGCGTGCCGTCGATGATGATTCCGAAGTCGATCGCACCGATCGACAGCAGATTGGCGGGAATGCCCTGCGCGTGCAAAAAAATGAACGAAAAGAGCAGCGCGAGGGGAATGGTCAGAGCGACGATCACGGCGGCGCGAACGCTGACCAGGAAGAAAATCAGAACGATCAGAACGAGCACCATCCCGCGAATCAGATTGCCTTCAACCGTGTCGGTGGTCAGCCGGACCAGGTCGCTGCGATCATAGAATGGCCGGACGCGTATGTCTTTGGGCAGGATGCTGTCGTTCAGTTCTTTCGTCTTCGCTTCAACGCCTTTCAGCACGTTCTGCGTCATGTCGCCGCGCAGCATCATGATGACGCCCTCGACGGCATCGTCGGTCTTGTTGAAGCCGAATTCGCCGAGGCGAGGCGCACCGCCGATCACCACCTGCCCGATGTCGCGGATGTGAACCGGCACGCCGTTCTGTGTTCCGACGACGATGTCGCCGATATCCTTCAAATCGTGAACAAGGCCGACGCCGCGCACGTAATAGAACTGGCTCCCCTGCGAGTAGAAACCTCCGCCTGTATTGGCATTGTTGATCGAGAGCTGCTGCACCACTTGCGGGACGGTGATGTGATAGCTATACAGCTTGGCGGGGTCGAGCAGGACTTGGTATTGCATGACGGTCCCACCAAAGCCGGAATCGTCGGCAACGCCCGGGACTTCCTTGTATTCGCGCTCGAGGACCCAGTCTTCCCACGTTTTCAATTCTTGCGGCGAGCGGTCAGGACTCTCGATCACGTAGCGATAGACCAGGCCTGAAGGGCTGGCGAGTGGCGCGAGAGTCGGCGTGACGCCTGCGGGATACTGCACTTCGCTCAATCGCTGGAACACGACCTCACGCGCCCAGTAATCGTCGGTGTTCTCGTCGAACGTGATGATGATGTCGGAAAGGCCGTACAGCGAAATCGAGCGCTGGACTTCCATTTTCGGCACGCCGTTCATTTCAATTTCGGTGGGCAGGGTGACCAGGCGCTCCACTTCCTCGGCCGCGTGGCCCGGCCACTGCGTAATGATCTCCACCATTGGCGGTGAGAGATCGGGGTAGGCGTCGACCGGCATGTTCTTGAAGGCGATGGCGCCGGCGACGGCGATGGCAGTCGTCAGGATGAGGATTAGAAATCGTTGCCGCAGAGCCGCTTGGACGATGCGATGGATCATTGGGGGCGCCTATTGCTGCAACGAATTCGCGAATTGGAGGAATAAGCTTCCATCGGCGACAACCTTCTCTCCGGGCGTAAGGCCGCTAAGAACTTGCGTCATACCTGCCTCGCTCTGGCCGATCGTTACCGGCTTGCGCCCGAACGAACCTGGCGAAGCCTCGACGTAGACAAAAGGCTGGTTCTCGTCGTTGCGCAAGATAGCCGCGTCGGGAACGGAGATTGCTTTGGCAATCCTTCCAGCGGTGACGTTCACGGTGACGTACATGTCGCGTTTCAGCTTGTCACCGGGGTTATCGACCACGATGCGGGCCTGCAACGTACGCGTGTTTGGATCGAGCGCGGGTGAAACGTACGAGATTCTGCCGTGGAATGTATCCGGATAGGCGTCGGTCTGAACCGTAACCTGATCGCCGTTGTGCACGTAAGCGAGGTCGGCTTGATAAATATCGGCGAGCACCCAAACCGTGCTGGTGTCAGAAATCGTGAAGGCCTGCGTTGATCCAGCCTGCAAGACTTGTCCGGGCGAAACGAGGCGTTCGACAACTTCTCCACCTATAGGGGCGACCAGCGGGACCTGGGAAAAGGCGGTCGGCTGTTTGGCCAGCGCCTCGGGATCTTTGACGCCGAGTACCTTCATCCCTTGTATCGCCGCGTTCAGATCCGCTTGCGCCTGAATCTGGTCCGATTCGGCCTGAAGCAAATCGCGTTCAGCGATCGCTTTATGCGCGTACAAGTCCTGCGCGCGCTTATAGTTCTCAGTAGCGACGCGAAGCGTATCGCGCGCCTTCAGGTAAGACGCGAGCAATAGCGAATAGTCAGGGCTGCTCACTTCAAGCAGCGGCTGGCCTTCGCGCACGAACTCGCCGGGCACAACAAGAATCCGGCTCACCGGGCCGCCCACCTGCGTGATCACCGGTGTCGTCTTAAAGGCATTGAAGGCGACTGAGCCGGTTAGCCGCAGGACGCGTGTCAGCTTGCCCGGCTCGACGGTCACGATTTGCACGTGCGACATCTGTTCGGGTGGAATGTTGAAGAGCTGCGGTGTTTCCGACGCGCTTTGCCTTGCGGAGAAAGAGGTCATGCCTGTTCCGCTGCCGGCTGAACCGCAGCCGGACAGAATCAACGCGGCGGCGAATCCGAAGGTGCCCAAAGCGCACAGCAACAGGGCCGGTGTGTGAGTGATCTTCATTGCAAACTCCTGGTTCCTACGGCTTCGCGAAGCTGTTCGAGGGCGAGCAGGTACCCGGCGAGCGTCTGCCGGTATTCGAGTTCCGTGGCCCGGTAACTGCGTTCGGCGTCGAGAAAATCGAGCAGGCTTGCCGCGCCGCGATGGTAGGCGTATTCGCTGATATCGCGATCTTCTTTCGCTTCCTGCAAATAGCCGGTGTTGAAGAGCTTCATAATCTGGTCCTGCGACTGAAGGTTTTCGTAAGCGTCCCGAACATCTGTGAGCGCCTGGTTATCCGTTGCTTCTTCCTGTTCCTGTGCCTGTGTGATCGCGTAGTGTGCGCGTGCGATTTCGCCCTGATTGCGGTCGAAGATCGGGAGTTCGATGCTGCCGTAGATGGCCGCCGAATTGACACCACTTGCGTGCGAGTAGTTCATCTGCGCGGTGATGTCTTTCTTGCCGATCGCTTTCTGGAGGAGGTACGCGCTGTTCGCGGCCGTCACGCCTTGTTGCGCCGCGCGCAGGTCAGGACGCAACTTCAGCGCCTTTGCCTGCAGGTCCTCAAGACCCACGTTCATTGGCTGATAGGCGAAAGCCCCGGTCACGTCGTAGTCCGCCGGCACGGATTCATACCCGAGCAGGTTGCGCAAATCCGAGAGCCCCTGAGCCTTGGCAAGCTGCGCTTGCGAAACATCGGTCTGGAACTGCAGGAGCTGCAGCTTGATCTTCAGATAGTCGTCTTCACTGATGTCGCCCGCTTTATACCGGGTTTCACCGATATTCACCGTGTTCTGGAAACTGGCCAGATCTTGTTGCGCGAGCTGAAGCGTCGATTCCGCAAGCTGCACGTTAATAAACTGCGAGGCGACCTGGTTGGTGAGCGTCCGTTCGTTGTCGGCCACCGTAGAACGCGTTTGAGCTGTGACGTCCCGAGCCGCTTGCAGCCGGTGCTGGCGCTTCTTGCCGCGTTCGAACAGATAACTGATGCCGATATCGAACTCCGCCGAATTGTCGATGTAACTGGTACTGAACTCGCTCGGCTGAAAAAAAGGCAAGTATTGCGTATCGGCCAGCAGAACGGGATTGGGCCTAAGATTGGCTGTAATTTCCTCTGCTTGGCTCTGCTGGATGGTCGTGCGCGCAGCTTGCAGAGTGTGATTGTGCTGCAGCGCCATCTGAATTGCCTGGTCCAGCGTAATACTCACAGGACCTTGCGTTTGGGCGGTCGCCGGCCGGGGAAACGCGAAAACGCCAAGGACCATCGCCGCGGCGAGATACGCATATCCGACACGTTGTACGAGCATGGGCTTTTGCACCTTCGATCGGCAAAACGACGATCGGCGAAAACAGGAAATGTGAAATCGACCCCATCGCGAAGCGATGGCAAGGAAAACAAGAGGATCTAGACGGCGGGAGGCGCTCGGGCGGGAACTCGCGAAAAGGCAGGGTTCGGCGCGACGGCTGATTCTTGGCTCTGCGCTTGGGCGCGTACCATCGCGAAATCAGGCAACGTCGGAGTGAACGACAGGGCGTTGGTGATCGGCTGGTGGTTCAGATGACAGAACACGCAGTTCGCTTCCGACGTGTGAGCGTGCGTGTGCCACACCATCCCCATGGTGGTAGCAAGCAAAATCGCAAGGATCGCGAAGGCGATCAACGCAATGCGGATTGGTCTTTTGTCCAACACTTATCTGGGAACGGGCCGCGAACGTCCTGAATCTACACTAGATGCGCCAAACGGGAAACCGGTTACCCTCACCACTCGAGGAAAACGACAGGAGCGTCAGTTGGAGCGCTCGATGGCTTTTTCCACCATGCTGACGCACTTTTCGACCCGCTTGCGCAACGGACCTTCAATCTGCTGCTGGCGCTCGCGAAGGGTGAACAATTCGTCGGCGACGTTCAGTGCGGCAAGCACGGCCACTTTCAGCGAGTCAGCTATGTGCGTTGCGTCGGCTATATCGTGCATTTTGCCGTCGACGTAAGCGGCCAGTTCCCGCAGATATTCGTCGCTCTGACCCGAGTTGATGTTGTAAGTCTGGTCGTAAATCTGGATCTTCATCTTTGCTCCCGTCGAGTGCGCCCATTGTGGGCTATCCCGAGGAATGAAGCAAGCGAGCGGTGGGACGCGGCTGGACGTCGAAGAAAAGAGTCAAAGCGCAGAGGGGGCGAACGGAAAAGCGACGCTGCCGCGAATCATTAAAAGGCGCGGAGCGTAGCGCCAACTTTTTGCTGCAGTGCCTCGACGATCCGGGAAGAAAATGCGGACAGCTGCGCCTCGGTAAGCGTCGCTTCCGAGCTTTGGAATGTGACATGGATCATCAGCGAAAATTTACCAGTCGGAATCTGTCCGCCGCGGAACAGGTCCTTCGGCTCAATCGATTGCAATTCTGGAATGTTCAACCCACGAATCGTTTCGGCGACTTGGGCGAACGTGACGCCATCATCCAGGATGAGTGAGAAGTCGCGCTCGACGGCCGGGAATCGCGGCAAAGGCGCGAAATGGAGCGCAGCGCGAGCGGCCTCAATCGCCATGAGCAGCGGCCCGAGCTGCAATTCCGCAAGGAAGACATCCTGCCGCAACTTGAACTCGTCGGCGATGTTCTTGGCGAGTTGGCCCGCGATGCCGAACGCCGCGTCGTTTGCCTTGGTGGTGCGGCCGCCGCTGCGAGTTGCGGTAAGGATGCGCGCAGCGCGCGTTGCAGCAAGCCAATCCGGGCTGCCTGATTGCCAGGCGAGCCCACCCGCAAGTTCGCCAATCTGATCGAGATTGCCTTTCAAGTCTGCGAAGGAAAATTCCCGCGCATCTCCGTAAATCGACTTGTCGCGCGCCAGACCGGTTGCCCCCAGCGTGAGCACAGGCGTTTCCACCGGCTCACCGTCACGCACCTGGTAAGCATTGCCGATCTCGAATAGCCTCAGGTTGTGCTGACCGTGATTCAGATTCCACTCGATCGCGCCCACCATGCTGACCGTGCCGGTCGAACGCATCACGGACGCATCCTCAGCCAGCGGATTGCCGATCACCGCGGGCGTAACGTTTTCCGGCCGAAATCGCACGTCGCGCCGCGAATCGACGAGCGGAATTTCCAGGATTTCCTGATAGCCAAGCGCGACCAGGCGTTCGCGTAGGCGGTCGAGCGCCTCGGCATGAGGTAATCGCCGCGCGGGCTGTTTCGCGGGCGGCAGGCGCGGCGGAAATTTGTCATAGCCGTGGTGGCGCGCAACTTCCTCGATCAAATCGATGCCTCGCGTTACGTCCCAGCGACGCCACGATGGCTGCGTGCAGTCCCACCGCGCGGCAAGCGATCCCGCGCTGCCGCGATTCACGTCAACACGCACGGGCTTGAATCCAAGCGAACCGAGAATCTCCTCGATGTCGCGGTCGGGCACATCCGAGCCCATCACGCGCAGCAGTTCCGGGCGCGCGAACTCGATGTGAGGCGGCTGTTCGCGGCGCGGATAAACGTCCACCACGCCGGCGAGAATCTCGCCGCCTGCAAGCTGCTGGATGAGTTCAGCGGCACGCCGCGAGGCAAGCTCCGCCATTTCCGGATCGGCGCCGCGCTCGAAACGATAGGACGCCTCGGTGCGCAGCCCCAGTGCTTTTGAAGTACGCCGAACCGACACTGGATCAAACCAGGCGCACTCGATCAGAATGTTGCGCGTGCTGAAACTAATTTCGCTCTCCGCGCCACCCATGATGCCGCCGATGCCCAGGGCGTGTGCCGGGCCGGAAACGACACACATGTCTTTTGTTAGGGTGCGTTCGACGCCGTCCAGCGTGCGCAGCTTTTCGCCGGGCCGTGCGCGACGGACGATGATGCGATGCTCTTGCAGCCTGTCGAAATCGAAAGCGTGCAAGGCGTGGCCCAGCTCGAACATCACGTAGTTCGTAACGTCCACTACGTTGTTGATCGAATTTTGCCCAATGGCGGCGAGTCGTTCGCGGAGCCAGTCGGGCGAGGGCTGAATTTTAACGTCTCGGATGACGCGCGCGGTGAAGCGTCCGCAGAGGTCGGGAGCGTCGATGTCGACTCGCGCGGAGGATCCAACTTTTTCCGCCGACTCCTTCAGTTTCGGGTGGACGGATTTCAGCGGTTTGCGGTAGATGGTCGCAACTTCCCGCGCGATGCCGTAGTGGCCCAGGCAATCGGGACGATTCGAGGTGATCTCAGCATCGAACACCGGTCCGGCCGCCGAGTCGTCCACGGAGTCGATCGCCACGCCGGCCAGCGACAGGCGCGAGGCAACCTCGGCCGCCGGCGCCGTCGCATCGACAAATTCTTTCAGCCAGTTGTAGACAACTTCCATTCGCTCGTAGTCCGATCGGCCTGCGACACGCTTCGAGCTTCACGCGCTCTATGGGAATTGGCGCAGGAAGCGCACATCGTTCTGGAACAGCACGGGCAATTCGCTGATTCCGTATTTCATCATCGCGAAACGGTCGACGCCCATGCCGAAAGCGAAGCCCGACACGCGCTCAGGATCGTAGTCGACAAAGCCGTAGACCGCCGGGTTCACCATGCCCGCGCCGAAGAGCTCGATCCACCCGGACTGCTTGCAGATTCGGCATCCGCTCCCGCCACACATGTGGCACGATGCGTCAACTTCCGCAGACGGTTCCGTGAACGGGAAGAAACTGGGCCGCAAACGCGTCTTCGCTTTCGGTCCGAGGAAAGCGCGCACAAAATACTCGACCGTGCCTTTGAAATCGCAGAAGGTAATGTCGGTGTCAACCGCCAGGCCCTCGATCTGGTGGAACATGTAGCCGTGCGTCGAATCCGGGTTATCGCGACGATACACTTTTCCCGGCACGATGATCCGCACCGGCGGCTTTTGCTTTTCCATCGTCCGAATCTGCATCGGTGAAGTGTGCGTTCGCAGCAGGCGCGGGGAACGCGTCCCTTCGATGTAGAAGGTATCCATGTTGTCGCGCGCCGGATGATGTTCCGGAATGTTCAGCGCCTCGAAGTTGTAATAGGGCGTCTCGATTTCCGGCCCTTCAACCACGCTGAAGCCAATCGAAACAAAAATCTGCTGAAGCTCCTCGAACGTCTGACGAATCACGTGGCGCGTGCCGAGAGCGCGTTCGATTCCAGGAAGCGACAGGTCGATTTTGTCGCGTGCCGCCCCAGCCTTCTCGGCGGCAGCTTTGATTTCAATTTCGCGTTCAGTCAGAACAGATTCGACGTGCGCCTTCAGTCTTTGAAACTCTCGACCGACGGTCGGCCTGAGGACCGCAGGCGCTGACTTCAGCCAGTTATCGTTCACCCTCCGAATTACTCCGTTCGTGCGGTTTGTCCAATGAAGTGACAGTGCCTGCCACGCGTCAGATCCTTCGGTGAAGGCATCGAAGTTGGAATTGTCCCGGTCGAACGCCGAACTCAGTCGCTGGAACAGCGACACCACCCCCTCATCAGAATCAATCCCTAGCTGCGCGAGGGTCTGCTCGACATTCGGTTTTTCGTCCATGGTTGGGCAAACGGGGCCGTCGCATCCTGGGCCCCAGAAAAGAATGTAGCTCGCCTCTCCAGATCCGAAGCTTGTTCCACCAGAGCGGCAAAAACCGCACACCTAAGAGGTGAGCTAGATTCGCCCGCTCTGGCGGCCACCGCTATGCGCTCCGTTGTGCCGCCGGTGCGTTCGCCAGATGCTGCTTCGCCGACGCGACCAGCGCGGCAAATCCCTCGGCATCCCGCACCGCCATATCCGCCAGAATCTTGCGGTCGATATCGACGCCGCCCAGCTTCAATCCGTGGATCAGTTGGCTGTAGGTGGTGCCGTTGTTGCGCGCGGCGGCGCCGATTCGCTGTATCCACAGCGTTCGGAAATCGCGCTTGCGATTGCGGCGGTCGCGATAGCTGTAGCGCAGCGACCGGTTGACCGCCTCCCGTGCCGACCGGTACAGCTTGCTCTTGGTCAGAAAAAATCCCTTCGCGTGCTTCAGCAGTTTCTTGCGTCGCGCGCGGCGCTTCGTACCTCGTTTTACGCGAGCCATGGCTCTATTTCTCCTCTTCTAATTCAAATGGATACGTCTGCGCGGAGGGTTGCCGCAGGAGACGCGCCGCCGAAATAAACCAAGCAGGCGCAACCGTGCTGCATTCTCCGCGGCGCGTTCGTTGAGGCTGTCGGCCAAAAGCACGTGACAGCCAAAGCAAGCCAAAGATCGGCTTGCGGATCCTTCGCCTCAATCGAGGTTCAGGGTAAGCCCTTCATCCCGCTTTGCGGGCTTCAGGGTAAACCGGCAGGCCCGCCGCGGCGGGTTATGCTCTGCCTGGCTTGGTGAAACAGGAATTCTAGATGGTTAGGCGCCGTAAGGCAACGCCAGACGCACGTTCGGTACGTCGGCGGGATTCACCTCGACCGCTTTCCCCAGCTTGCGCATGCGGCGCGGCGCCTTGGTTCCCAGCAGGTGCCGCTTGCCCGAATGCATCCGCATCACTTTGCCGCTCGATGTGATTTTGAATCGCTTGGCGGCTCCCCGGTGCGTCTTCAATTTCGCTTTCTTATTCTTGGTCACAATTTCCTCTTTTTTTCGATTTCTGTGGCAATCGCCTCGAATCAGGCAGCGCCGCCCGCTTGACTGCGGCCGGCCGCAACGGCAGGGACGCCTTTTTTCGGCGCCAGAAGGGCCAGCAGGATATTCGCTTCCATGCGAGGCCCGAATTCCACTTGCGCGTGCTCAGTGATGTCTTTCAGCAAACGCTCCATTTTCGAGCGCCCCACGTCCTGGTGCGCCATTTCGCGGCCGCGGTGAAAGATCATCGCCTTCACCTTGTACCCTTCGCCGAGGAACCGGATGATCTGGTTTTTACGCACCTGGTAGTCGTGCTCGGCGGTCGAAGGACGAAACTTCACTTCCTTGATTTGCCCGCCCTTCTGATGCTTCTTCTGCTCGTGCGCCTTCTTATTTTGCTCGTAGAGAAACTTGCCATAGTCGACGAGCTTGCAAACTGGCGGGTTTGCGTTGGGCGAAATTTCCACCAGATCGAGCCCCGAATCGCGCGCGCGCTTCAACGCATCGAACATGGCAACCACTCCAAACTGGTTCCCCTCTTCGTCGATTAATCGGACTTCTCGAGCACGAATGCGCTCGTTTACTCGCAGGCCACCACTCGGACCACGCTCAGCGATAGATTCACCTCCACGTCCCGCGAAAAACTTCGCTGGTTCTCTGGCGACTGTCGGTACGGACAGGTACAGAAAAACCCGCCGCTGGGGACGGGAACCGAAGTATAACATGCCTTTTCGGTGTGTTCACAATAGTACATTTCCCGATATGAATCGCGGAAATTTCCGAGAAGCGATGACAGCCGCCCGCCGATGAAGGAAAACATTCGGCAAGCCGGGTTGCGCTACGAAGCTGCTTGATTCGGGGAAGCCGCCTGGTTCGGCGCTTGCCTGCGGACGTTACGTATGGGCGACCGAATCGGAATGGTCACGGGCTTCGACCCGTCGAAGCCCATCACGACATGACATTGCCCGTCTACCATCGCCCCCGGCTCGATCACCAGGCAGGGCGTCTGAATCTCCGCCGTGACGACTGCTTTCGACTGGATCTCCACTTTGCTGCGTGCTTGAATGCGCCCGTCAAAGCGTCCTGCGATAGTGATAGCGTTCCCTTCGATCTCGCCTTCCACTGCCGAATTCTCACCCAGAATCAGCATCTCCTGGGAAGCGATGCTTCCACGCAACTGCGAATCGATACGGAATGTCCCAGGCAGCTCGAGCCTTCCTTCGACGCGCACACCTTGCTCCAGAAAGCCGCTCCACTCGCCGCCTTCTCGTTGCATTCGCTCCAGAATCTTCCACGCCAAAGCGCTTTTCCTCTCACCTTATGTGTTTCGGGCCGCCGCCAATGAACAGTTGCTCTCTCTTTTGCCGAGCCAGTTCTACCTTCGGTGTGGCGCGCCCTACGCCCCTCCACGTTGACCGGGCTCATTTATATACTACAGTGTCCAATTACCTCATTAGTGTCTGACAGAGGCGCGTCAGGTCGAGATCATCGTAATACTCAAAAGTCAGCTCCCCCGCGTGCCCCGCGGCTGCGCGCTTCAGGTGAACGCGAGTCGAATAGTGCCGCTGCAGGTCTTCGAGCGCTGCCTTCGTATTGGGGTCTACTTGCACCGAAGCGGGAGCCCTCTTCGGCCTCCCGCTTCGCGCCAGCATGCGTTCCACCTGACGCACCGTCATGCCGCTCCGCGCGATCCTCTTCGCCACTGCAATACGCTCAGCCGCATCGGCCACAGAAAGCAGCGGCCGAGCGTGCCCGGGGGTGATCCGCCCTTCTTCGATCAATTCCTGGATTGCCGCCTCGAGCCGCAATAAACGAAGGGCGTTTGCGATCGTGGTTCGATCCTTCCCTGTGCGCTCGGCCACTTCTTCTTGCGTCAGAGCGAATTCGTCCATCAATCGCTGAAATGCCTGAGCCTGCTCGATTGGGTTCAGATCTTCGCGCTGGAGGTTTTCGATCAGCGCCATTTCGAGCGCGGCTTCTTCAGAGACCTCGCGCGTGACCACCGGCACCCGGCTCAGGCCCGCTCGTTGCGCCGCGCGCCATCGACGTTCGCCGGCGATAAGCTGAAAGCGGCCGCCAATCGCGCGCGCAATCAGCGGCTGCACAATTCCGCTTGTACGAATCGACTGCGCGAGTTCGTCGAGTCCGGCCTCGCGGAATTGCGTGCGAGGCTGGTATGGACTGGGATCGATCAGGTCGATGTCGACCTGTTGCAGTCCCTCACGAGGAGCCAGCGCCGGTGCCACTGCTGCCGCCGCTGTCGCTGCTACCGCTGGCTGTACCGCTTCCTGCGGCTGCGGCTGAGGCTGTTCCGGCTCCCGAATCAGTGCGCTCAGTCCCTTGCCCAACGCGTTTCTGGGCATTCGCGATTACCTCCTTTGCGAGTTGGATGTAACTTTCCGCCCCTTTACTATGGATGTCGTAGAACATCACTGGCAGCCCATGGCTCGGTGCCTCGGCTAGACGAACGTTCCTAGGTATCACCGTTTCAAACACTTGCGAGCCAAAGAAGCTCCGAAGATCCGCAGCAACCTGCTTTGATAGGCTGGTGCGATCATCGTACATAGTTAATAGAATGCCTTCGACGGCGAGCGAAGCATTGATCGTCCTGCGCAGCCGCATCAGTGTGTCCAGAAGCTCCGACACTCCTTCGAGAGCCAGATACTCGCATTGAATAGGCACAAGAACAGAATCCGCAGCCGCAAGGGCATTCAGTGTTAGGAGATCAAGTGCTGGAGGACAGTCGATTAGAATGAATTCGTAATTGCTCCTGAGAACCTGAATGAGCCCCTTGAGCTTGTATTCTCGATTGTCCGTTGAAACGAGCTCAACAGCCGCGCCGGCAAGATTCTTGTCCGATGGAATCAGGTGCAGAAACTCCATTTGAGCATCGATGATGATGCGCTGCAGCGGCTCGTCCAGGATCATCGCCTGGTATAACGTACGGCGCGCGGGATCCTTCGGGAACCCAAGCGCGCTGGTCGTATTTGCCTGTGGGTCGCAGTCGATGACGAGCGTTTGCTTTTCTGCGGCAGCGAGAGAGGCACCCAAGTTAACGGTCGTCGTGGTCTTTCCAACGCCTCCCTTTTGATTGGCAACTGCGATAACTCGAGACACCGTCTTCCCCTCAAGAGCCTGTGTACAGCGAGGCAGCACCTGCCGGGCCAGCGCAAATTGATTCAGAAAACACGCAACGGCGGCTGCAGAACGGCGCAATGTATCAGAACACTTTACGTCCGTGCAACAGATTGTTTCACGTGAAACGTTTTGCGCCCGACACAACTATAAACAAACGCGTCAGAATTGTTTCACGTGAAACATTCCTGTCCCCCCGATCTATGGCGATCAACACCTGCTCGTGAGATTCAAGTCCGTTGGTCGCTCTCGTGCAGAACCGAGACTGCCTTCACCCCTCCCTTCGTGTGCACGAGAGTCGAAAACCCGCACGTCCAGGTGTTTCACGTGAAACACTTTCACCCCTAAGGGGTCCGTTTACCAATTACAACGAAGCGGTCATTAGTGCCT